>ERZ1034687.108-NODE-108-length-50971-cov-9.573356_pt1 | contig 50971 bp, 81 predicted proteins | sample MGYA00520704_ERZ1034687 | MGnify/ENA primary metagenome ERZ1034687 (study PRJEB33766, sample SAMN09781762) | gut metagenome | biome: gut microbiome | host: Homo sapiens | place: Madagascar | study: EMG produced TPA metagenomics assembly of the PRJNA485056 data set... | reverse complement strand
GGTTTTTCGCCTGAAAACTAAAAAAATTTTAGCATTTCGTTACGCAAACCCCATTCAGACCCCACACAGGAGGTGAACACCATGCAGCAGACCAACCCCATGCGGATGGAGAGACGGCGACTGGCCGACCTCATTCCCGCCGCCTACAACCCCAGAAAAGCCCTGACCCCGGAGGACCCGGAGTATCAGGACATAAAGGCCAGCATTCAGGGGCTGGGCTACGCTGACCCCATCGTCATAAATTACGATGGCACCATCATCAAAGGCCACCAGCGGCGTACCGTGATGATGGACATGGGCATCGAAGAAGCCGAGGTCGTCGTTCTGGACATCCGGGACAAGGCCAAGGAAAAGATGATCAACGTGGCCCTGAACAAGATCACCGGAAAGTGGGATCTTCAGATTTTGAAAGACCTCCTGTCCGATCTTGACCTCAACGGCTACGACTTCTCCGTGACCGGCTTCCATCAGGATGACCTCGAAGATTTGATCCAGCAGCTGGATGTGCCGGAAGAAGCCCATGATGACGACTTCGACCCGGATGCAGCCAAGGAAGAAATCGAAACCCCGGTCACACGCCGGGGCGACATTTGGAAGCTGGGCCGCCACCGCTTGATGTGCGGCGACAGCACCGACCAGAGCGACGTTGCAGAGTTGATGGCCGGAAACGAGCTGGACCTGATGGTCACAGACCCGCCCTATAATGTCGCCTATGGAGCAAAGACCGAATATATGTCAGATTCCGGCAGGGGCGCAGGGCACGGCAGCATCGCCAACGACGATATGCCGGAGGAAAACTTTTATTCCTTTCTCCGGGATTTTTACGGAAACGCGGTGGAAGCCATGCGACCTGGCGCAGTGATCTATGTTTTTCACTCCGACACGCACGGCCTGACATTTAGGAAAGCGTTTCAAGATGTCGGCCTCAAATTGTCCGAATGCCTGATATGGGAAAAGAACTCCTTTGTCCTTGGCCGCTCGGATTACCAGTGGCGGCACGAGCCGATTCTCTACGGCTGGAAAGAGGGAGCGGGCCATTACTTCATCAATGACCGCACACAGGACACCGTTCTTCTGGACGACCCGCCCGATTTCCAGTCAATGAAGAAGCAGGAACTTCTGGCCTTCATCGACCAGATGCTCCGGGAATACAAAGATCAGACCACGGTTCACTTTGAGCCGAAACCGACCCGAAACGATATGCACCCGACCATGAAGCCTGTACCTCTGATCGGACGGTTGATGAACAACTCCAGCCGCCCCGGATGGATGGTCGGTGACTTTTTCGCCGGGAGCGGGTCCACCCTGATGGCAGCAGAGCAGCTCGAACGGACGGCATTCTGCATGGAACTGGACGAGAAGAACTGCGACGTAATCATAAAGCGGTGGGAAACCTACACCGAGCAAAAGGCAGAGAAGCTCTAACCGCCGTATGACAGACCACGAATTACAACTAGCTATCAGCGGGGGGGGGCTCTATTTGAACGATAAAGGCGAAGTTGCAGGCGGCTCCATGTACCGCGTGGAGGTCATCGCCAAACTGTTCGGAGTAACCGTCCGCCGTATTCAGCAACTCACACAGGAGGGCGTTCTTCCTACGACCGAGACCCCGGAGGGTAGACGTTACGATCTGGTTCCCACGATCCAGAAGTACGTCAAATACCTTTCGGACAAAGCCTACGGCAAGAACCGCTCCGAAAAAGAAATGGACCTGAGAGAACAAAAACTTCAGGCCGATATCGCCCTGAAAGAAGCGCAGGGCGAACTCCACAACATGAAGCTGTCCGTTGCATCCGGGCAGCTTGTGGACGTGGAAAAGGTCAAAGAGGACTACAGTCGATTCTTCACGACCTTCAAAAAATTCGCCATGTCGCTCCCCGGACGGCTGACCAGCATGGTGAGCGGCTACGTCGAACCACTAGAAGCCCGGAAGATAGAACGTGACCTGCAGGGGGAGGTCAATCGACAACTCGAAGCGTTCTATCTAGCCGCAGTAACAGAAATCCCGGATAAGGGCAATGGCAGCAAACCGAAAGCCCCGGATTCGTAAATTTCTGGTAACCCCCTACCAAAAAGAGGCCCTGCGCTACCTTCGCCCGCCAGAGGACATCAATGTCTCAGAGTGGGCGGCAAAGTATCGAATGCTGGAGAGCAAGACCGCATCCGTGTCTGGTCCATGGATGAACGACAAAACCCCATACCTCGTGGGCATCATGGACGAACTCCGAAACTATGAAACGGAGGAAATCGACTTCATCAAGCCATCGCAGGTCGGCGGCACTGAGGTGATCTTGAACTGCATCGGTTACATCGTGCAGCAGGACCCCTCCCCAACAATGGTCGTTTACCCCATCGACACACTCGGCAAGAGTGTGTCCGCCAACCGCATCGAACCGATGCTGCTGGCATCCCAGACACTGAAAAACCTGTACCACAAGGAAGAATCTTCCGTGATGGAGCTTCAGTTTGACGGAATGTACCTCTCGCTGGTCGGTTCAAACTCCCCGGCAAGCCTCGCGAGTAAGGCAATTCGCTTTCTCTTTCTGGATGAGGTCGACAAGTACCCCGGAGCCAGCAAAAAGGAAGCGAACCCCATCAAGCTGGCAACGGAACGAACAAAGACGTTCCACAACAGAAAAATCTTTATGACCTCCACCCCGACGCTTCGGACGGGCCCCATCTGGAAAGCCCTCGAAAGCGCGGACGAGGTCCGGCACTACTTCGTGCCATGCCCACACTGCGGGAAATTCATCGAACTCAAATGGGCGCAGATGAAATTCCCCGGCGACAAAAGTCTCTCCAACGCAGACCGGGCAGCCAAGTGCTACTACGTCTGCCAGAAGTGCGGCGGCATCATTACCGACCGCCACAAGCCGCAGATGCTCCGGGAGGGCCAGTGGAGAGCCGTGGAATCCAAGACCCAGCTGGTCAAAAAGGTGGCGTTCTGGATGAACACCCTCTACTCGCCGTTTGTTCGCTTTTCGGAAGCCGTCAATGAATTTCTGGACAGCAAGGACGACCCGGAGAAGCTGCAGAACTTTGTGAACAGCTGGCTGGCAGAGCCGTGGGAGGACACCAAACTCAAAACCAGCGCAGACCTCGTCCTCGAACGGCAGACCGATCTGCCAGAGTACATGGTTCCGACGTGGGCCAAGTTGCTCACAGGCGGCGTGGACGTGCAGGAGAACTGCCTCTACTGGACGATCAGAGCGTGGGGCGATTTCATCACCTCGCAGAACATCGCCCACGGTCAGGCTTTCAGCTTTGCCGAGGTTGAACAGGTGATGAACTTGCAATACCCACGGCAGGACGGAGGCCCGCCGATGGCGGTCGATCTGGCACTGATTGACTCCGGCCACGATTCGGACAGCGTCTACGACTTCTGCGCCAACAACTCCGACTGGGCAATCCCTTGCAAAGGTTCCAGCAATCCGATGATGACCCACTACAAAGTGTCCACCGTTAACAAGGCCACCAGCAAAGCCTATGGCACCCCGCTGGTGCTGGTGGACGGCGGCAAGTACAAGGACATGATCGCCGCCCGCATGAAGCGAAAGCTGGATGAGGCTGGCCGATGGACCGTTTACTCCGGGTGCGACCGGGAGTACGCCGAGATGGTCACCGCCGAACACAAGATAAACGTCAAGGCCAGCAACGGCAGCGTGGTCCAGCGGTGGGTGCAGAAAAGCTCACACGCGGACAACCACTATCTGGACTGCGAGGTCTATGCACTGGCCGCAGCCGACATTCAGGGAGTACGCACCCTGCATCTTCAGGCCGTGCCGGAGGAGACAGCACCCGCACCGCAGCCGGAACAGCCAACACCCGAAGAAAGCTGGATCTCTCAAAACGAGGACTGGCTTCAGGAATGAAAGGAATGAGATTCATGGAAGTTATTCGTCAGCCCACCACAGGCGGCACCCCGGTGGAGTTCCAGTTCGAAGCATCCGGCAGCCGCTTTCTGGTCAAGAACTTCACCTCCGGGTACATCACCTGCAGCATCCTCGATGCAGAGGTGACCATCCCGGCAAATACCAGTCAGGTGATCGCCACCCGGCTGATTCCCCGCACCTCCGACATGACCGACAAGGTCACCGTCACCGCGAACGAAACCAGTGCGATGGGAGTTGAAGTGCAGTGTCTGGATTACTGACCCTTTCGACCTCCGGCTTTATCGGTTTGGAGGTCGGCCTTTACCCGTTCGCCCCGGACGACGGCATGAGGCAGATCCGATCTTCTCTCGGCGGTGGCATCCTCATGGTAGCCACGCCGAGCATCACAACCCCGGCTGCAACAGCAGCCACGACACAGGAGGTATGACATGGCAGACATCGCTGCAAGCGGGAACTTCACCCCCGCCGAACTTCTCACCGAAGTCAATAAAGCGATTCAGGCGGTGCTTGTCGGCGGCCAGTCCTACAAAATCGGCTCCCGAAGCCTGACCCGTGCAGACCTGAACCTCCTGCTCACCACCCGGAACGACCTGACGGCGCAGATCGCGGCCGAAGAGGACAATGGCCTCTTCTCGGATACCTACGTCGCATTTTTTGATGGGAGGTGACCGGGATGGGATGGCTTGACAACATCATCGGCTGGATCAGCCCGGAGTGGGGCGCACGGCGCGAGGTCTGGCGGCAGTACATGAACGAGGTCCGGCACTACGATGCCGGAGACTACAGCCGACTCAACTCCGGCTGGTACGCATCGAACCAGAGCGCAGAGGTTACCGACAGATACAGCCGGGACACCGTCCGGGCAAGAGCAAGAGACCTCGAACGAAACTCCGACATGATGAACTCCGTGGTCGGTCCGTTCGTTCGGAACACGGTCGGCAGCGGCTATGTTCTCCAGTCCTATATGGACGATCAGGACACTGCCCGCGAGATCGAGCGGCTCTGGAAACTCTGGTGCAAGAAGCAGAACTGCGACGTAACCGGCACCCAAAGTTTCAACCAGATGCTGCGCATGGCCGTGCGCCGGAAGAAAGTCGACGGCGGCATCCTCTTTGTGAAGCGATACACCGACGCTGGCATGGTGCCGTTTCAGCTGCAGATCTTCGAGGTGGACGAACTGGACTGCAACCAGCTGAACACCAAAGAGAAAGACAACCGCATTGTCGGCGGCATCGAGTACAACCAGTATAACCGCCCGGTCGGTTATTGGTTCCGGCAGTATGCACTGGACGGCATCACCATGATGGAGCCGATCTACGTTCCCGCAAAGGACGTGATCTTCTACTTCAGCAAGCGGCGGCCCTCCCAGCTGCGGGAAATGTCCGACATGAGTCAGACCATCCCCCGCATCCGAGATGCCAACGAATTCATGACCGCCGTCAGTGTGAAGCAGCGCATCGAGGCTTGCCTTTCGGTGTTCATCAAAAAGTCGCTGCCGACCTCCGGCCTTGGCCGAAGCCAGAATGCAGCGACCGGGCCTCGTACCAGCTACGACGGCAAGACCCTGACCCCCGGCATGATCCGGGAACTGAACGCTGGCGACGATGTGTACGCCGTCAACCCGCAGGGTCAGGCGACTGATGCATCCAGCTTCATCAAACTTTTTCAGCGGCTCTTTGGAGCGGGTCAGGGTCTGAGCTATGAGGCCACCTCCCGCGATATGTCGCAGAGCAACTACTCCAGCACCCGGCAGGGTCTCATCGAAGATGGCATGACCTACGTCGAGGACGAAGAACTTCTTCTGGAGGTCATGGACGAGATCTATGAAACCTTCGTCATTTCCGTGGTTCTGGCGGGCCTCATCAAAGCCCCCGGCTTTTGGAGCGACAAACAGAAGTTCTTCCAGCACAAATGGGTCAAGGACCCGAAGCCGTGGATTGACCCGGCCAAGGAAGCGACCGCCACAAAGATCGCCCTTCAGACAGGGCAAAAGACCTTCAAACAGATTGCCGCCGAGAACGGCACTGACTGGAAAACTCAGGTGGACGACATCGCAGAAGTCCTTCAGTACGCCAAAGAAGAACACGGTATCGATTTAGGAGGTGTAATCCTTGGACAGGCTGTGCAACAGCAGACAGCTCCCGCCCAGCAGACCGAGACTCCGGCAGCGGGCAGCGGAGCAGACAGCAACACCCCCGGAAAAGCGGAGTAATACCCAGCACCGGGAACTTTTCAGCGGAGCCATCCGAGCAATGGACGGCGATGGCAATGAGCGCAAGTTTACCCTGTCGTTCTCCAGCGAGGAACCCTACGAACGCTGGTGGGGCAATGAAATCCTCGACCACGAAAACGGGGCCGTCGATCTCGCCCGGTTGAACGAGATCGGCGTGGTGCTTTTCAACCACAATCGGGATTCGGTCATCGGCAGGATCATCCGGGCATGGCTCGGCGACGACCACCGCTGCTACGCAGAGATCGAGTTCGACACCGATGAACAGTCGGAGATCATCTACCAAAAGGTGCGGAGCGGTACGCTCAAGGGTGTATCGGTAGGCTACCGCATCGACACAATCGAGGAAGTTCTGGCAGGAAAGACAACTGCGGATGGCCGTTTCACCGGCCCCGCCGAGGTGGTCCGCAAATGGTGGCCCTACGAGGTCAGCATTGTGAGCATCCCGGCAGACAGCACGGTGGGCGTTGGCCGTCAGGTCGAGGAAATCGGCCCCGGCACACCGCTGGACATTCTGGAACGCCAGCTTCAGATCAATAAAAATTCCATATAGGAGGTACCCATCTATGGACAAGAAGCAGATCAGAGCGGCCAAGATCAAGCGGCAGCAGGAACTGCTCGATGCCGCAAAAAAGGCTGGTAATCGCAGCCTGACCGACACCGAACAGGCCGAGTTCGACTCCCTGCAGCGTGAGATCGACACCCTGACCGAGGAAATCCGGGCAGCAGAAAACCCGCAGACCCCGGCAGACCCGGCACCCGCTCAGAACCCCACCCCTGCAGCAACCGCAAACGCAAGCCGTTCTGCGGACCCCGCCCCCGGCCCCGAAGATAATATCCAGCGGGCCATTGCAGCAGAGCGCACCCGCGTCAACGAGATCACCGCAATGTGCCGTGACTTCGGCGTTTCCGAGTTGGACTATATCCAGAACGGCAGCACCGTGGAGCAGGTCCGTGCAGCCATCATGGATGGCCTGCGCAAGAACGGCGCACCCATCCGCACTGGCATTAAGGTCACCGGCTCCGGCGAGGACGACTTCCGCCGTGATGCAGCAGACGGTCTGCTGATCCGTGGCGGCCTGAATCCCGAAAAGGCTACCGATGGCGCACAGCAGATGGCAAACATGACCCTGCGCGACATGGCCATCGAGTGTCTGGAGCGCAGCGGCGTGGCCGATGCCCGCCGCAAGAGTTCGGACGACCTGTTCACCATGCTGATGCAGCGTCAGTTCTACAACCCGACCGCAGCATTCCCCGCCATTCTGGACAACGCCATCAATAAGTCCTACGTCGAGGGCCACCGCAAGGCCCCGGTCACTTTTGACCGCTGGACCAAAAAGGGCAGCCTTAAGGACTTCAAGGTTCACGACAACAACTATCTGGCTGGCCCCATCGGTGACTTCCTCGAAGTGCCGGAGGGCGGTGAGCTGAAGAACGACAAGCCCACCGATGCCAAGCTGCCGACCCGCCGTCTGCACACCTACGGCAAGCAGTTCACCCTGTCCCGTCAGGCGTTCATCAACGACGACATCGATCTGGTGACCAGCATCCCCGCCCGCCATGCAGCAGCTGCCCGCCGCACCATCAACACCCAGTGCTATCAGATCCTGATGGGCAACCCCGCCATCTACGACGGCAAGAAGCTGTTCTCCGCAGAACACCGCAATCTGCTGAAAACCGGCAGCGGCATCACCAAGGCGGCGGTTCAGAGCATGATCCTGACCCTCTCTACCCAGAAAGACGAGTTCGGCCAGCCCATCATCATCCGCCCCGGCGCATTCATCGTCCCTGTCGGCATGAGTTTTGACGTCTACACCCTGTTCAACAGCCCCACCATCAACACCGAGGGCAACACCCAGTCCGTCAACCCGCTGTACCAGTACCGCAATCTGGACGTGATCGAGGACCCCACCATCAACACGCTGGCTGGCGGCTTCGGCAATGTGATGCCGTGGTTTATGACCGCAAACACCACCGACACCGCCTTCATCGAGGTTGACTACCTGAACGGTCAGGAAATCCCGACCATTCGCCGCATGGAGACCCCCGGTCAGCTGGGCTTCGTCTGGGATATCTACCTCGACTGGGGCATCAACGTCATGGATTACCGTGGCGCAATCAAGAACCCCGGCACCAACATCGCAGACCCGCTGGGTTAAAAGAAAGGAGCGCATGAGTTATGGCAAAAGCTGAATTCTGGCAGCGCGGTGAGGCTCTGGACTACACCAACACCACCACCGCCACCATTCCCGCGAACACCATCGTCAAAATCGGCGACCACATCGGCGTGACCGGCACCGACATCGAGCCGAACAAGGTCGGCTCCCTGCACGTCGGCGGCATCTGGGAGATTCCCAAGACCGGCACCAAGAAGATCGACATGGGCGCAACCGTGTACTTCGACGGCAACGGCATCACCGACACTGCAGCTGGCAATACCGCAGTCGGCTACGCAGCAGCATCCGCAACCGCCGAGGACACCAAGATTCTGGTCAAGCTGGATGGCTGATCGGCTTCTCGCCCTCGCCCACATTCAGGTCGGCTTTGCCCAGTACAAGCCCGGTGATTTCCTCCCGGCAGACCGCCCGGATGACACCGCTGCATGGATTGAGGCCGGAACCGCCATGTGGGTGCCGGAGGACTACCACCCGCCCAGCGGTGTGGCAGCCCGCCCGGTGACCGCTGAACCCGGTCTCCCCGGAATCGCTGTCGGCGGCGAGTTAACCGGGAACGACCTCGTCGGGAAAATCCCCGAAACGGTGGAAAGGCGGCGCAGAAAATGCAGAGCATGACTTTCAAGCAGGTCATGGACCGCGATGTTGATGAAACCTTTCTCAATGTCGCCGAGTTTGCAGACCTGCACAGCATCGACGGCAACAACGTGCCCGCCCTCATTGACGACATGGAGAACATCGAGAGAGAGAAGCGGATGAAGTCTAACATGGACGGCATCCACGCCCGGCAGGTGCTGCTCTACGTCAAAGCATCTGTGTTTCCCAGCGGTCTCCCGGCGCAGAAACGGTTGATCAAGCTGGACGGCAAGATGTACACCGTGGTCGATGCCACCGATGAGGGCGGCGTTTACACCATCACGCTGGAGGCGAACCGCAGCAGATGAATGTATCTTCTTCAGACGGCATCCTTCGGTTTGAGTTCGACGAAGATCTTCTCCACACTATAGAGGATGCCCTCGGCTCCATGAAAAGTGAGAGCCGCAGAGTTCTGAAGAACGCCGTCAACGACACCGCCAGAGATGCCAAAAAGGACCTCGCCAAAAAAGCGCAGGAAACCTATGCGGTAAAGCAGGGCCGCTTCACCAAGGCCATGAAAACCCAGAACGCCACAGAGAGCAGCCTTACCGCCACGATCAATGTCACCGGGGAACAGCTGGAACTAAAAGATTTCAAAGTGTCACCCGCCACATATCGTACTGGCCAAGACAAGCCTGACGTTCTGAAAGCCAAGGTCCTGCTTTCCAGCAGCCTGAAAGGATTGATGAAATCCAACAACAAGGCATTTCTGGTGAAGTTCCGCAACGGTCACGTTTCAGTCGCCCAGCGATACCACAAGACCCGCTACCCGATCAAGAAGTTGCTGTCGAACTCCATCCCCACGATGATCGGCAGCAAAGACCGGGTATACGGCGTTATTGAGCCGGAAATCTATGACACACTCATGGACAACATTCTCAAAGAAATCAAGAGGGTGACCAGATGACCGCAAGAGATCTTCAGGTCAGGCTCCAGCAAGACCTGACTGAACTGTTTAAGGACAGACGATACAAGACCCCAGATGGGAAGATGGAACCTGTCCATGTGTTCCGTCAGAATTTGCCCCAACGCAAGAGCGAGGAAGATAAGGACCCGTTTCCTTACATTATCGTTGTTCTTGACAGCGGCGGGGTCAAGGATCAGATGACCGCACACGAAATTGCTGTTGTTTTCCGCATCGGCATCTACGATGACGATTTAACCAATCAGGGCCACGCAAGCGTCCTCGCAATCATGGAGACGATGCAGCAGCATTACGAGGAATCCAACACCCTCGGCCCCTTCGCTTTCAATGACGATGGGGACGGCTTTGCATGGGCACTTCAGGATGAACAGAGCTGGCCGTACTTCTTCGGTGCGGTCGGAATGACGTGGGAAGCTCACGCTCCCCGCAGAAAGGCAAACAAGTTCGTATGAAGAAAACGATCTACCTCGGCCCGACCATCATCGGCGTGGCCACCACAAGCACCGTCTTTGACGGCACCGCCCTCCCTGCGACGATCACCGAAGCGGCGCAGGAGGAACCCGCACTCCTGAGCCTGTGCGTTCCCATTGCGAACGCATCCAAGGCGATGCAGGAGATCACGAACGGCAAAGGCCCTGCTGCCGTTTTCTACCGCAAGGCTCTGGCTTATGCAGCCAAGCTGGATAAGAAGCAGGGCAACTAACCTCAGAAAGGAGTGAATCCCTATGGCATATCAGCATGGCATTACCGTTCTCGAACAGGCCACAAGCCTGACCGCCCCCATTGAGGGCGACTCCGCGATTCAGGTCGTGTTCGGTACGGCCCCCATCAACCTCGCCGAAGATCCGTACTCTGCCACCAACGTGCCCATCATCGCATATAGCTACGCAGAGGCGGTAAAGCAGCTGGGCTTCAGCTACGACTTTAAGAAGTACACCCTGTGTCAGAGCATTTATGCCAGCTTTCAGTTGTACGCAGTCGCCCCGGTGATCTTCGTGAACGTTCTGGACCCCAAGAAGCACAAGAAGCAGAACGCTGCATCGACTGTCCCTGTGGAAAATATGCAGGCAACTGTTCAGGTTGACGGCATCCTCGCCGACACGGTCAGTGTGAAAAAGGACACCGAGAGCGGCACCGCCCTGAAAGTGAACACCGACTACGTCACCGATTTTGACAGCAACGGCTATCTGGTCATCACCCTGACCGCAACCGGCGCAGGTAAGGATGCCAAGTCTCTGAGCGTCACTTCTACCAGCATCGACCCGACTGCGGTCACTGCGGCAGATGTGGTCGGCGGCTACAACGCCAGCACCGGCGCAGAGACCGGCATGGAGCTGGTCCGCCAGATCTATCCCAAGTTCGGCGTGACCCCCGGTCTGCTGTTGGCCCCCGGTTGGTCGCATGACCCGGACGTCGGTCTGGTTCTCGCAGCCAAGTGCGTCGAGATCAACGGCGTGTTCAAGTGCGAGTGCATCGTCGACATCGACAGCACCGCCGAGAAGGGCGCAAAGGTCTACACCGAGGTCAAGGCCAAGAAAGAGGGCGCGGGTGTCAGCAGCGAACACGCATATCCGCTCTGGCCCTGCTTCCGAGTTGGTAGCTACGTCCTGTGGGCCAGCGCAGTCGCTGCAGCCCGCACCGCATATCTGGATGCAGCCAACGACAATGTTCCTTATCTGTCCCCCTCCAACAAGACGATCAGCATCACCGGCACCTGTCTGGCAGACGGAACCGAAGTCGTTCTGGATCAGGTACAGGCCAACGCCCTGAACGGCGTAGGCGTGACCACCGCCATCAACCAGAACGGCTGGCGGCTGTGGGGCAACAACACCGCAGCCTATCCGGGCAGCACTGACCCCAAGGATCGCTGGTTCTGCTGCCGCCGCTTCTTTAGTTGGTGGGGCAACAGCTTCATCCTGACCTACAATCAGCACGTCGACGGCCCCATCAGCGTCCAGCTGGTGGAGAACATCGTGGACAGCGAGAACATCCGTGGCAACTCCTACGTCGCACAGAACAAGTGCGCCGGGGCACACATCGAGTTCCGGGCAGAGGAAAACACCGCCACCGACATCATCAGCGGCAAGGTGACGTTCCATCAGAAACTGGCCCCGTTCGTGCCCGCAGAGTACATTACCGACACGCTGGAGTTTGACCCGGCTATGCTGTACGCAAGCATCAACGGAGGTAGCAACTAATGGCTATTAACGGTATTCCCGAAGTCCTCAACGACTACAACGCCTACCTGTCCGGCAATCGGCTGGTTGGCACCACCGGCGAAGTCAAGCTGCCTGATCTGGAGGGCCTGACCGAAACGATCAAGGGCTGCGGCATCCTCGGCGAGTTCGAGACCGTGATCACTGGCCGCTACGGTGACATGGAGCAGGAAATCGCCTTCAATATGCTTTCGGAGGATGTCTTCAAGATGATCGACACCACGAAAGCGGTTGAACTGGTTCTGCGTGGTTCGCAGCAGTACACAGACCGGGCCACCGGCAACGTAGACCAGATGGGTATGCGTGTCGTTTTCCGTGGCCGGGCAAAGAAGCTGTCCCCCGGCGACATGAAGCAGGGCAAGGCCATGAACGGCTCCGTCACCCTCGGCCTGACCTACATCTACATCGAACTGGACGGCAGCCCGAAGTTTGAGCTGGACAAGCTCAATAGCGTGTTCAAGGTCAACGGCGTTGACCTTCTGGCGAAAGTGAGGAAGTACACCTGATGGCAGACGAAAAGATTTTGACCAACGCACAGGAGGATGAAACCTCCACCCTCGTGAAGTTCAGCAAAGCCTATCGCTTCGAGGGCAAGGACTACACCGAGGTGGACCTGTCCGGCATGGATGACCTGTCCGCAGAGGACATGATCGCCGCCGACCGCTACCTCACCCGCAGCGGCAGCTTCTCCGTTATGCCGGAGATGACGCTCGAATACGCCTGTTTCATTGCCGCCCGTGCAGCGAAGCAGCCCATCGAGTTCTTCAGGGGTCTGCCGCCCAAGGATGCCCTCAAAGTTAAGAACCGTGTGACCTCTTTTTTCTACAGCGAGGACTGAGCGCAGGGCACAGCGACGACCTAAGAAGCATCTGCATCAATCTTTCGATGTCGCTTCATTCAGACCTCGGCATTTTTCTCAAAATGCCGCTGTCTGACCTGATAGCGACCACAAAGGAGGTGGCAAAGACAGCCGATGGCAGCCGCAGGAAAAGAATATAAGCTGGCGGTCAAGATCGCCGGTTCAGTATCCAGCAGCTTCAACAACGCAATGGGGACCGCCGAAACAAAAATGCAGTCCCTTGGTTCCATCGCCGCAAAAGCCGCCAAACTCGCCGCCGCTGCATGGGGTGCCGTTAAAATCGGCCAGTTCGTCAGCGATGCCGTCAATACATACGCCGACTTTGATCAGGCAATGGCGAACACCGCAGCCATCTGCGGTGCAACCGCTGACGATTACGCCCGCCTCCAGCAAGCGGCACTGGATATGGGCAAGGCCACCACGAAAACTGCCACAGAGAGTGCCGAGGCCCTCGGTTACATGAGCCTCGCCGGGTGGGATGTGAATGAGTCCATCGCAGGACTGGAACCCATCCTCCGGCTTTCGGAGGCCACGCAGATGGACCTCGCTACCTGCTCCGACCTTGTGACGGATTCGCTCTCTGCCCTTGGTCTGCAGGTTGACGACCTCGGCGAATATCTCGACGTGGCAGCGATGGCCAACAACAAGTCCAACCAGACCGCACAGATGCTGATGGAGGCATACATCGCGGTCGGCGGCACGATGAAAAACCTGAACGTCCCAATTCAGGAATCTGCCGCCGCCCTCGGTGTGCTGGCCAACCGAGGCATCAAAGGCTCCGAAGCCGGAACCGCCCTGAACGCCGTGATCAACAACCTCACGACGGGTACAGGGCAGGCCGGCAAAATGATGGACAAACTCGGCATTTCCGCTTTTGACAGCAACGGAAAGTTCATCGGACTGGCCGAAACCATCCGGGTCGTAGATGAGGCCACCAAGGACATGACCGAGGAACAGCGAAACGCTGCACTCGCAGCCCTTGGCGGTAAAGAGCATATCGATGCCCTGAACGACCTGATCTCCGGCCTGAACACCACCACGGCAGATGGTCGCAGCGAGTGGGAGGCCCTGACAGATGACCTCTACAATGCGGACGGCGCACTCAGCACGATGGCCGCTACGGTCACCGACACGCTGCAAGGTGCAATCTCCATCTTCGGCAGCGCAATGGACGACATGAAGATCCGGCTGGCGCAGACTTTTGCGCCCGCCGCCAAGGATGCCATCAATGCCGTCTCCGCTGTAATTCCGTCGATTACCGACCGAATCGCCGCAGCGGGCAACGCCTTTGTAGAGTACGCCCTGCCCAAGGCTGAGGCGTTCGCCCAGAATTGCGTCCCCGCACTCGAAAAGGTCGGCGGCGCATTCGCAGCGGTCGGCGCAGTCATCGTGGACCACAAGGACCTGTTCGACAGCCTCGGCAGCCTTGCGATCACGACCATCAACCTGATCGCCGAGGGCATCCAGCGGGCCACGCCGTTCGTCACGGCTCTGGTAGATGGCCTTTTGACCGCGATTCAGGTCTCGGCAGACTTCGCCAACAAGATGCTGTCCTCCCTCGACTCCGTGTCCCGGTTTCGGGATGAGCTGATCGCAGCGGCGGCAGTCCTTGTGGCGTTCAAGGCCGGGCAGGGCATCCAGTCCATCATCAACGGATTTCAGATGGCGCAGGTGCAGCTGCGACTGTTTACGATGAGCACCAAAAATGCCAACATCGCACAGGCAGCCTTTAACGGCACCCTCAAGCTGAACGAGGTCCTCGTGGCTCTCTTTACGAAGCAGGTCACGGTGTCCCAGCTGGCACAAGCTGGATGGGCAAAGGTCACCGCCGTGGCGACCGGCGCACAGAAAGCACTGAGCGCAGCGATGACCGCAAACCCCATCGGAATCATCATCGCCGCCATTGCAGCAGCCATCGCCATCATCGTTCTGCTCTACACCAAGTGCGAGTGGTTCCGCGACGGCGTGAACGCCATATTCACGGCTATCAAGGGTGCGCTTTCTCAGGTCATCGCAGCAGCACAGAACGCCGTGGCATCTGTTGCAGCGTTCCTGAGCAACGCCCAGTCCTCCATCGCTGAGTTCTTCTCCGCAACAAGGCAGAGATTCACCGCAGCGGTCGAATTCCTGTCCGGGGTCTGGCAGAGCATCACGGCGGCAGCCTCCGCAGCGTGGCAGACCATCAAGAACGCAGTTCAGGTCGGCATCATGCTGATCGGCGAGGTTTTAAGTGCGGCATTCCAGATCATCACCCTGCCGTTCCAGTTCATCTGGCAGAATTGCAGGGACACGGTCCTCGCCGTATGGGAGGCGATCCGCACGGCGATCTCCACCGCACTGACCGCCATCGGCTCCGCGATCTCCGAAAAGTGGACGGCTATCCAGTCCTTCTTCGGACCCATCCTCTCCGCAATCGGATCTGCCGTGAGCGGAGCATGGACGACCATGACCGAAAAGACCTCGGCAGCATACGAGGCCGTCAAAGAGTACATCTCCCAAAAGTTGACAGCGGCCAAAGAAACCGCAGACGGTATCCTTTCGGCGATGCACTCCGCAGCAGCTACCGCATGGGGAGCAATTTCCAGCGTGGCGAGTTCTGCATTTGAGGCGGCCCGCTCTGCGATCACCGGCAAGATCACCGCCGCCCGTACTGCCGTCAGCAGTGCGGTGGCCGGTATCCGCACGGCGATCTCCACCGCACTGACCGCCGCCCGCACGACCGTGGAGAACATCTTCGGCAGCATCTATAACGCCATCGTCGGCAAGATGGAAGCTGCCAAGAACGCGATCAGCTCCGTTATTTCGGCCATCAAGCAGAAATTCAATTTCTCTTGGTCACTGCCGAAGCTGAAGCTGCCCCACGTCAGCATCACCGGCGACTTCTCCCTCTCGCCGCCCAGCGTTCCGCACTTCGGAATCGAATGGTACAAAGAGGGCGGAATCCTGAACGGTGCGCAGATCTTCGGTGCGATGGGCAACAAGCTGCTGGGCGGCGGCGAGGCCGGAAAAGAAGCCGTTCTCCCGCTCTCGGAACTGTGGACGCAGATGCGCTCCATGCTGGCCGACACCCTACAGGCAGCCAACGCCGGAAACAGCGATGGTAGCCTCGGAAACATGATCGGCACCGGGCTGGGATTCCTCGCGGACAAGCTGCGGGGCATTTCCGGCACTGGCTACGACATCGCGGCCCTGCTGGAAGCCCTGCGTGGTAACCGCCCGCAGCCCGCTCCGGCTGGCGGTGGGCAGCCCGGCCCGGCTCCCTCCATCGTCTACAACCCGACCTACCAGTTCTACGGCGGCACCCCGTCCAAAGAGGATCTGGTCGAGGCGGGCAGAATCTCGCAAGAGGAATTCAACGAGATGATGGACAAGTACAACCGCGACCATGACCGAACGGACTTCTAACAGGAGGGCAGCCGATGGCGATCTACACAACAGTTCAGGGTGACACGTTCGACACCATCGCTCGTGCCACCTACGGCGACGAAACTAAAATTCAGGTCCTGATGGAAGCGAGGGAGAACATCCGGCTCCTCGACACAGAAATCTTCCCCGCAGGGGTTGAAGTCTTTGTGCCGGAGGTTTCGGATGAGGCATCCTTCGTGGAAGCAGACGACCTGCCCGAATGGAGGCGGTAGCAAGTGGAGCCACGCAAGGCATCAGTCGCACTTTTGTACAACGGCAAAAATGCCACGGCGCAGGTTTCCCCATACCTCGCCTCTTTTGCTTACACCGATGTGTCCAGCGGTTCCAGCGACACGATCAGCATCAAACTGAACGACCGGGACCGAAAGTGGATCGACCCGTGGTTTCCCCAGACCGGGGACCGCCTAAAGCCGACGATCAGGACCCAGAACTGGGACGCGGACAACATCAAAACCTCTTTCCTGTGTGGCGCATTTTGCGTGGATAATTTCTCATTCAAGGGCAATCCCATCAAAATGTCTTTGGACGGCGTGGCAATTCCGGCCACCAGCAGCTTCAAGTCGACCAAGCGAACCCAGACCTACGAGAAAACCAACCTCAAGGAAATCGGGCAAAAGGTCGCAGAGCGGGCCGGAATTGCGCTGTTCTACGAGGCCAAGGAAATGACCATCGAAAAAGTGGAGCAGAACAATCAAGACGATTGCAGCTTCTACAACTCGCTGGTCACCAAGTACGGCCTCGCCATGAAGATCTTTAACGACCGCCTCGTGATCTTCGACGAGGCCACCTACGAGCAAAAGCCGACCATCGCAATCCTCACAGAAAAGGACTTCGACCCCAACTGGTCATGGAACACGTCCCTCGCTGGGACTTACACCGGGGTCAAGTATGAGTACACCAACTCCAAGAAAAACAAGACCTTCACGGTCGAGGCCGGAGATGGTGACCGCATCCTGACCTGCAACGAGGCCGCAGAAAATTTGACCGAGGCGACCGCCATCGCTCTGGCCGCACTGAACAGCGCGAACAAAAGCACCACAACCCTGAACATCACGCTCAGGGGAAGATGGTACATTTTCGCCACGGCGTGTGTCCTGATCGTTGGCCTCGGCCAGTTGAGCGGCAAGTATTACGTCGAAAAAGCAATCCACACGCTCGGAGATAGCGGCTACAAAACAGCCCTGAAACTCCGAAAAGTTGAGGAACGCATCACCGAAGTGAAAACTCAGTCCAGCACGGTCGCGGAGCGGTCCAAAAGCAAAAAATCGTCGTCCTCCAAAAAGAGCAGCAGTTCCAGCGGCACTCCCGCCAAGGGCGACACATACACACTCAAGACCACGAAAAAGGGATACTACACCGCAGCCGAGGCAGCGGCAGGGCAAGTCAAACCCGGAAATCCATCCGGGGTGCGGCGGCCCGGCACCTACTACGTGTTCAACACGTCGCAGGGTATGCTCAACCTCACGACTGCCAAGAGCGTCCCCGGCTCGTGGATAAACCCCAACTAGGAGGTGATCCAGTGGCCGACAGCAACATCCTCCGCATCGGGAAGATCAGCAGCATCAACTACCCGGAGGGCACGGCCAGAATTTCCTACGAGGACAAGGATGGCAGCACTACCTCGGAGTTGCCGTTTCTCGCGTGGGAATACTGGATGCCCAAGATCGGCGATCAGGTTCTTGTGGGGCACCTCTCGAACGGTAGCTGCGCTGGCGTGATCATCGGCCCGGTGTGGCACGGTGACTACCAGCCCGCAGATGGCCGGGAGGGAGTGTACCGCAAGGAATACTCCAACGAACAGGGCACCGCGAACGAAACCTACGATGCAGGAGCCAAGGCATACAACCAGACCATAGAGGGCACCGCCGAGGTGACCGCCACCGAAAGCTGGACTGTTCAGGTCGGCGGCTGCACCATTCAGGCCAACAAGGACGGCACCATGACCATCGTGGCCAGCAGCAAGATCACCATCAACGCCCCGGAGGTGGAGTTCTTGGAAAAGGTCACGGTCAAAAAAGAAACCACCCTCAAAAAGACCCTGCTGGTCGAAAAGCAGATCACCACCCACGAGGGAGTCACCGCAACGAACGACGTAAAGGCTGGCGCAATCAGCTTGCAGCAGCATAAGCACACTGCGCAGGGACCGACCAGTACAACAACGCCCGCCATCCCCTAAAAACAGGAGGTATCTGCCATGATCATCGGAAACTGGGGCCTCGGCCTGATTTTCCAGACCTCCGACCGGCGCATTTTTACGCCGGAGAACCTCAAGCGCGAAACTTCTTCGGTGTGGGCCACGCACAGCCGCCTGCACCAGAAAGACGAGTCCGAGTTTATCCGCCCCGGCCTCGGACAGATCACATTCAACATCCAACTCAATGCCGAACTGGGTGTCCGGCCGCGGCTTATGATGGACTACATCAACCACTGCGTCGAAACAGGCGAAGTTCAGATGCTGGTCATAGGCTTTCGGAGGGTCGGAAAGCACCGCTGGAAGATCACCAAGGCTTCGACCGCCTACGAGGCGGTCCTCAACCGGGGCGAGATCGTCAAGGCAAAGATGACCCTGACGATGGAAGAATATCTTTGATGGGAGGGATACGATGCAGATCTCTGACGTGCAGATCAGCTTCGATGGTGACAGCACCGAACTGGAGGACATCGCCCGGTGCGTGAGAAACATCATCCTGACCCCTGCTGGCACCTGCCCCCTTTACCGAGACTTCGGGATTAGTTACGATTCCGTGTCCCACCCGGTGCAGGTGGCCATGAACGAAGTGGCACTGGAAATCATGGAAAAGATCGAAAAGTACGAGCCGCGAGTGGAGTCCTGCGAGGTAGACTTCGAGGGCACGGACGAAATCGCCGTGATGAACGGCAGCCTGAAAGCAAAGGTGGTGTGTTCTCTTGCCTGATACCCTGCAATCCGTTTTCGACCTCCCGGAGGTCTCGTTCATCGACAACGACACGGTCGATGCGATGATGAACCGCATAGTCTCCAACTTTGAAAAAAAGTACAAGGAGGTCACCGGGAAGAGCCGCAGCCTTGCACCTGCAGACCCGATGCGCATCCTGATCTACAGCGTCGCTCTGGACCTTTACCAGCTGGAGATGTTCACCGACCGGGCTGGCAAACAGGATCTGCTCAAGTACAGCTACGGCGAATTTCTGGACAACCTCGGCGGCAACCGTGGCGTAATTCGGCAGCAGCCGAAAGCAGCGACCACTACCATCCGCTTCACCCTTTCGGAGCCGAGAGGTTACGCCATCGGCATCCCAGCCGGAACCCGCGTCACCAACGGCGAGGGTGTATACTTCGCAACCTCGGAATACGGCGAGGTCGATGCCGGGAAAGAGAGCGTAGACATTCAGGCCACCTGCACCGTGGAGGGCATCACTGGCAACGGCTATATGCCCGGCCAGATTTCCACCATCGTGGACCCGGTGGCCTATGTGGAGAGCGTCTCCAATGTGACCGAGAGCGGCGGCGGCGCAAACCTCGAAACAGACGAGAGCCTCGCCGAGCGAATCTTCCTCGCCCCGGATTCGGAATCGACCGCCGGGTCTGAGGGGTCTTACATCTACTGGGCAAAGACCTACAGCACCGAGGTGGGTGACGTTGTCCCGTTTTCCCCGGAGCCGTGCAAGGTCGTGATCTACGCCCTGATGAAGGACGGCACTCTTCCCAGCAGCGGATTTCTGAAAGGGCTTCAGGAATCCCTGAACTCCAAGACGATCCGGCCCATCACAGACAACGTCACCTGCTCTGCTCCGGCAGTCCAGACCTTCAACGTCGATGTGACCTACTACATCAACCGCAGCGACATGGCACAGGCAGCCACCATCCAGAACGAGGTGACCGAAGCCGTGAACGCCTACGTCTTGTGGCAGCGCAGCGACATCGGAAAGGACATCAACCCCAGCGAGCTGGAACACCGCATCCGGGCAGCCGGGGCAAAGCGGGCAGTGATCCGCTCCCCGGCATTCACGGTGGTCTCGACCACAGAGGCAGCGCAGCCCGGAACCGTCAACCTCGTATACGGAGGGCTGGAAGATGACTGATCTCTACAACGGCCAGATCACCGACCTGCTCAACAATGCCTACAGGTACGACCCGGAGGTGATCGCTTTCTCCTACGCCATATTGCAGGAGAAGCGGCGCATCATGCAGGAACTGGCCCAGACCCGGACCATGTCCGTCATTGATGACCTGCCGGAGAGTATTCTGGACGTTCTGGCCGTGGAACTCCGCACACCTTACTACGTCGACAGTCTGAGCGTCGATGCCAAGCGGGAAATCATCAAAAAGAGTTTCCTGTGGGCAGCGAGAGCCGGAACCGTGTCAGCGGTCGAGGAATTGATTCAGGCAGTCTTCGGAGAGGGCGAGGTTGTCGAGTGGCCGGACTTCACCGACGAGCCGAGGGAGCCTGGCACGTTCGACATCGTGACCAGCGGCCAGTTGACCCCGGATGCCGCCACCTTTTTCACGCGGGTGGTCAAGCGGGTGAAGAACGTCCGCTCCCACATCCGCAGAATCCTGATCGAGCGACACGAGAAGATGCAGATGTACGCTGCAGCCGGGTCTCTTTCGGAACCGCACCGCCCGGTGCTGAACCATCACAAGGCCATGGCCAGCTGCAGCCTTCAGGAATTGACGGCGGCAGCCATCGCCGCTGCACCGTCCGCAGCGATCACCAACCACCCGCAGGGCAGAACCGGGAACGCAGATCTCGTGGAGACCTCCGCTGCAGCAATGGCAGCGGCCCCGGCAGCCCATATCTACAACCACACCCCCGCCCGCACCACAGCGGCGCAGGGTGCAGTATTTATCCCCGCTGGCGGCTTTTCGGCTCCCAGCACCAACATCCTGAACCACGCTGCATCCCGGCAGCGGGGCACCGCAGCAGTACAGACAGTCACCTCGGCCTTTTTTGTTGAGAGCCGCACCGTTCGGATTCTCAACAATTTCCACAACGTCGAGTTGAAAGCCCTCGCTGCGCAGAGTACCCCGGCAGCCGCAGCAGCCAGTTCACACACCATCATTCTTTGACAGGAGGTACCACAATGGCCGGAATTTTCAAAGAATCCGTTTTGACGAAAAAGGGCATCGCCCTTCTCGCCAAGGCACAGGCCGGACGCTGCACCATCAAACTGACCAAAGCGGCAGCAGGTGACGGCAGCTACACGAGCGGCGAGGATCTCACCACTCGCACCGCCCTCAAGTCGCAGAAGCAGACCTTCCCCCTGACCACGACCACCGTTCAGAACGCCACCAATGTCTTTGTGAAGTTCATCATGTCGAACCATCAGGACAGCGGCGACCTGAAGAACGGCTACTACGTCAAGGAGATCGGCATCTTCGCCACCGACCCGGATGAGGGCGAGATCCTCTATGCACTCGCCATCGCAGAAACGGACCAGTGGGACTATATGCCCGCTTTCAACGACCTGCTGCCGTCCACGATCACCATCGACTTCTTGCTGGAGGTCAGCAACGCCAAGGATGTCAAGATCCATATGCCGAACAAGCAGTACGCCTATGATGACACCACCGGCAAGAAGTACATCATCGGCATCGACAACGGCCTTATTTATTTTCAGGAGGTAACGGAATAATGGCAGGAGAAAAAGTCTATATCGCCGACAAGGAAACGCTGGACAAGATCTACAATATTCTGGCGGTTGATCCGATCTACGGCTTCATCGAACACATGAACATTCTCAGCCCGACGCAGCGCATCGAGTACATCGGTCTGAACAAGAACTTCACCCCGGTGAGCCGCAACACCAACGGCAGCATCTCCCTGAACGACTGGGCTGGCTTTGAGATTCTGGAAGCCAACAAGCCCTACATGGTCCGCTCGGACGGCACCCCGGACTACCGCCTTCAGGACAACGACTACGCCAAGAAGTACAGCGACGGCTCCGCTTCGGACGTGGCCAACACCTCCTACGACGGCGGCGCATTCAGCTGGCTCCAGAAGATCTACAAGAACGAGACCGTCGTCGGCGATGACCGCATCGTGAAGTTCAGTCTGACCAAGCGGGAGGGTTACGAGCCTGTCGGTTTCATCGACCCGGACAGCAAGGAGCTGGAGGGCGTATGGCTGCCCATGTTCTACGGCTCCATCGTCGAGGGCAAGATGCGCTCCCTGTCCGGCCTCCAGCCCGACTACAACAAGACCACCGCCGCCCAGAAAACTGCCATCGATGCGGTCGGCAACCGCGCCAAGTTCCTCGGCGGCGCAATCGTCGAGACCATCGCAGACCTGCTGCTCATGTTCGGCAAGAACTCCAACATTCAGGACGTGTTCGGATACGGCAACTGCTCCGGCTACGACCAGAGCCTGACCCCGACCATGGGTGTCAAGCAGAACGCCGTGGTGGGCGGTGGCCAGTTCTACGCCACCACCGACCAGAAGAGCCTGAACAAGGTCTTCCACTCCATCGTGCTGGGCAGCTACCAGCAGTGGATGCGCGACCCGTACACCCTGCTGGTGAACGGCGACTACAAGGTCAGCAAGAACTATGCCTACGACGTTACCGGGGCAACCTACCACAACACCGGCATCGTCCTGCCGACCACCGATCAGGACAAGTGGGGGTACCCCTCCCACTACACCACGGTGCCCGGTTTCGGAGCCGTGGCAATCGAGCCGTTCAACGGCAGCACCGTCCTCGGCGGCTGCGACGGTGTCTATTACCATGCCGAAGGCACAAAGGTGGGCCTACGGTTCGGTCGTTGCTGCAATGGCACCTCTACGGGGCCTCGGTGCTTCGATCTGGGCGCTGACGCTGGCGCCGCGTACTGGGACCTCGGCTCGGCCATTCTCCTGTTACCACCTGTAGGCGTGGCGGTGTAAACCGCCCCGCAGGGGGGTCTGGGGGTGCGCGCAGCGCAACTCCCCCAGTGGAGCCAAAACCGGCTTATTCATTTTTGAAAAATAAATAAGGGGAGTGCGGCGGCGTCATCTTCGGTGGGCCTACGGTTCGGTAATTGCAACAATGGCACCAATACGGGGCCTCGGTGCATCAATCTGAACAATGACGCTGGCAACGCGAACTGGAACATCGGCTCGGCCTGATTCTATCTGCAATCTACATCCTACGCCAAAGCCGCCGCACTCTGCATTTTATGCACTGCGCCATGATGGGCGCAGCCTACACCGCTGACCGCTGAAATGCGGCTTACTCGCCATAATTGGAAAGATGAGTGGAAATAGGTCCGATACAGGGCGCATGGCAAAGCGGTCGCACCTACCATGCGCAGGAGATAGAAGAAAGAATATCTTATAGGCGTACAAGTTGAAAGAGTACAAGTATCTGTATCAAGCAATGCTTTCGGAGAAAACAATCCGCAAGGCATACAAGAACCTTCGGAAAGGCAAAACACGCCGAGCGGAGGTAAAGTATATCGATGCCCATCTGGACGATGAAGTTCAGAAGATGCACGATATGATTTTGAACACCAAACCCGATGGAGTAGAAGTCCAGAACCCGAAACTCGGATTCAAGCCCCATAAGCACACCCCGAAGATCATCTACGAACACGGTAAGATTCGGAAGATCTTTGAGCCGGAGATCCACGAACAATGGCTGCACCACATCATCGTGCTGGTGTTGGAGCCGATCATCACCGGCACCGCATACAAGTACAGCTGCGGCAGCTTCCCGAAACGCGGCGCACATTACGCCAAGCGGAGGATTGAAAAGTGGCTCCGTTCAGACCCGAAAGGGACCCGGAACTTCCTGAAAGTTGACATCCGGCATTTTTACGACAGCATCCGGCTGGACGTTTTGATGCGGGAGCTTGCAATCAGGATCAAGGATGAATGGTTTCTCCACGTCATCTGGCTGTGTCTCCGGGAGTTCAAAAAAGGCATCCCGCTGGGGTTCTACATTTCGCAATGGCTGGCCAACTACCTGCTGGAGCCGCTCGACAAGTTGATAACCGAGACCCTCGGCCTCGACAAGCTCGTGCGGTACATGGACGACGTGACAATTTATGCAGCAGCCAAGAAAGCCCTGCATAACGCCGACGTTCAGATTCGAAAGATGCTGGGGCAGCGTTTCCGGCTGAAGCTGAAGAAGAACCGGCAGGTCTGCAAGTTCTTCTATCAGGGCAAGCGGAAAGCGATGGGCCGACCTCTGGATTTTATGGGCTTTGTATTTTACCGGGACAAAACCATCATTCGCAAGCGGATCATGCTCAAGGCCACACAGACGGCCCGGCACCTCCACAAGGCGAAAGAGACAGGGCGTAGCTACTGCCGCCACAACATCGCAGCCATGCTGAGCTACATGGGCTGGTTTTCCTGCACCGACACCTACGAGTGCTTCAAGCGCAGGATCAAACCGAACGTGAAGATCGGCAAGCTCAAAGAAATCATCTCAAAATTAGATCGGAGGAAAAAGAACCATGAAACATTGGGTAACCGAAGTATGCTCCAGCCAGCCTGAAGAACTCCAGATCATCGGCCCGGAGACCTACATCCAGCGGCGCAACATCACCGCCGTGGAGCATCCCGAACAGGACGGCACTCCGGCCTACACCGACTACAAGTGCGAGAGCCGGGAGATCACGTTCTCCGAGTATCAGATGCTGGCATCGATCACCGAGATCGACACCAGCAAGGCCATTGACGACTACACCATGCAGCTGATCGAACAGGGGGTTTTGTAATTATGACTGCTACTACTTTAGTTGAGAGCCTGTCCCGCCTTTACGAACACGGTCGCCTGACCAAGGCTGGCATCGCAGCCCGCGTCAAAAAGGGCACCATCACCGAGGACGACTACAAAACCATCACTGGCGAGGATTACAAGGATGCCTAACTTCTCTGGCGGGCTGGAACTCATCGACTTTTTAGCCGATGCCGTGGCGACCCTTCTCCGCATCGCCAAGGCGCAGAACGAACAGCTTCAGCAGTTGGGTGCCGTTGCAGCCGAGGAAGAATCGCTGCACGACATCGAGTGCGCCTGTTCTGCCGTTCTGCCCAGTCCGGCCAGAGGGGAGGTGGAGGAAGATGTACATTGACCTCGACACCGTAATCAGGGCCGCATCGGTGATCTCGTCCATCGGCGTGATCATCGGTGTGATCGTGGCCGTCTACAAGGTCTTTCAGATCAACCGCAAGCAGAGCGACTTCATCAAGTCCATCGAGGACGAGCAGACGCTGCTCTGCTACGGCCTGAAGGGTGCCCTGCAGGGCTTGATCGAGCAGGGCTGCAATGGCCCGTGCAAGGATGCGCTCGACAAGCTGGAGAAGCACCTGAACAAAAAGGCCCACGAAACGAACGACATCTAACAGGAGGAAAGCTATGAATATCACCGAAATCGCAACCGCCATTCTTCCCAGCGTCATGGAGATCATCGGCACCATTGCCATGCTTATGGCTGCCAAGATCGGCATTCCTTGGCTCCGTGAGCAGCGCATCTTCTCGCTGGTCCGCAAGCTGGTCAAGGGCGCAGAGAAAGCCGCAGAAGCTGGCAAGATTCCCAAGACCGACAAGCACGCTCTGGTCATCAAGTTGCTCAAGATGAAGAACATCGAGGTCACGCCCTTCTTGGACGCTTTCATCGATGCCGCCATCAAGGAGATGGACGAGGTGGCCGAGAACATCGCCGACGAGATCACCAAAGACTAACACATTCAGACCTTCCCCGGTTGGTGCAGCAGCCCGCCGGGGAGAAAGGAGGTCGCTCCCATGAGCAACAGTTCTCTGATCTCCTACACCAAGATCAGCCCGAACAGGACAAGCCCCCGCAAGAAGCCCATCCGCAAGATCACCATCCACCACATGGCTGGAAATCTGACCGTGGAGCAGTGCGGCGCAGTTTTTGCCCCGACCAGCCGAAAGGCAAGCTCCAACTACGGCATCGGCACCGATGGCCGCATCGGGATGTACGTCGAGGAAAAGGACCGGGCATGGACCTCCAGCAGCCCGGACAATGATAATCAGGCCGTCACCATCGAGGTGGCAAACAACACCCTCGGTCCGAACTGGACTGTGAGCGACAAGGCGATGGCCTCGCTCATCGACCTGTGCGTAGACATCTGCAAGCGCAACGGCATCCAGAGGCTCAACTTCACCGGCGACAAGACCGGGAACCTCACGATGCACTGCTACTTCAAGTCCACGCTCTGCCCCGGCCCATACCTCAAAAGCAAGTTCCCGTACATCGCCAGCGAGGTCAACAAGCGGCTGGGCGCAGAGGCCGTCCCGGAGCCGTTCACCGTTCAGATCACGGCCAGCAGCCTGAACGTCCGCAAAGGACCGGGCACGAGCTACGCCGTCGCCCAGACTGTGAGCAAGGGGCAGTCATTCACCATCGTGCAGCAGCAGGGCGGCTGGGGCAAGCTGAAAAGCGGTGCCGGGTGGATCAGCCTGAAGTACACCGCCAGAAAGTGAGGGCACCATGCAAGCAGAAGAACTGAAGTATTTGTCCCACGAAGCGGTCATCAAAAAGGTCGCACCGCTGGCCACCTTAGACAACGTCACGTCCGGCATCCCGGCAGCAATCACCCTCGCCCAGTTCATCATCGAAAGTTTCTGGGGCCGGTCTCCGCTGGCCTCGGCTTCTAACAACTGCTTCGGGATGAAGAAGAACCTCTCCGGCAACAACTGGCCCGGCTCCACATGGACCGGGAAAAGCATGACGTGGGTATCTTCGGAGGCCAGCAGCGGAGAGACCGTCCGGCAGCCCTCCGAGTTCCGTGTGTACGCCAACGTCGAGGATTCCATCACCGACCACAGCGCATACCTCACCGGGGCGATGAGCGGCACCGACCTGCGGTACAAGGGACTACGCTGGCAGCTGGACTACCGCACCGCCGCCCAGATTATCAAGGACGGCGGGTACGCCACCGCCCCGGACTACGTCGAGGTTCTCTGCGCCATGATCGAGCGGTACAACCTGACACGGCACAATGTGGCGCAGCCGCCCTTTCTGGTTCGGGTGACCGTCCCGATGGTCGCCGCCCGGAAAGGCCCCGGCAGCGAGTACCCCGCCACCGTGGTCGTCCGTGGCCCGAACATCTTCACCATCACCGAGGTGCAAGGCAGCTACGGCAGACTCAAGAGCGGAGCCGGGTGGCTCAATCTCCGCTACGCAGAGTGGATCTGCAGCGAGTAAAACCACACGCAAAACAAAGGGCAGATGCACAAAAGCACCTGCCCTTTTCTGCGCCCGCACAGAAAGCCCCTGCGTGGCGTTTTGCGTATTCAGAATAAAGTTACACCCCCGGAGAGTTTACACGCTTCTCCGGGGGTGTTTTTTCCGTTGGAAAAATCAAGGCTCAAGGAGCGGCTTTGAATCCCATGCGAGCAAGGTACTTCTCAGCCTGCGGCAGCTGGGTGAATGTGCGGCTCCTGCGCTTCTGGCGGTCACGCCCGATCACAAGCGTTTCGCCGATGCCCTGAATCACCCACGTCTCCTTCCCGTGCTTCCATGCCCGGTTGAAATAGACAGCCTCGCCCTTTGCGTTTACCATTTTCATGATTTATACCCCTTTACAAGATTTTGAAAGTCATAGGTGCGAACAGGCACCCGATCTGAAACGGCAATGTCGCCGTCGTGCGTGTATGCCTTGCACTGGAAGAACCCCTCGGAATGGTCGTGGCTCTCAGTCACCTCGCTGCGCTTCAGGTTGACCTCGAACACCGAAACCTGAAGCACTCCCCGGATGATGAGGAACTTGCAAGCGTCCAGCGGGGAGCGGCAGAGGAACACCTCCCCGAAAGGCCCGGCTTTCAGAACGCCGTCCTTTTGGATGCTTGCCGCAGCCTCCTTTGTAGTAGCATGATAGAACTTCACGACTATTGCTCCTCCTTCACAACGACAATCGACATACCAACAACCCCGCCGAGGGGCTCATACAACTCCGGGAAAGTCAGCACCACACGGTAGCCTTCCCACTCGGAATCGTTCTCCGCAGCGAACTGCACCGCCCCGAAAAACAGCCCCTCCTTTTTACACGGAAACGGATGATCAATGTAAATCCAGATCGGGGTGTCGTCCTCGATCACGCTCAACAGATCCAGCAGCTTCATAATTCAGCTCTCCTAAAATTTTGTTCACGATATGCAGGTGGTTCCCGCGACCTTCCCGGCTGGTTGCTGGGAGGTTTCGGCCCTTACCGGGGGCCATCATCAGGCGGGGATTAGTTGTAATTTGCGCCAAGAGCCGCTGCATCTATTACTTCAAGAATTCTATTCTTGCCGGGGTAGGATTGACGAAAATTTTTCATTGCTTCGATGAAGCATTCATCTTCGGTGTCTTTGTATGCCACTTCACAGCAGATATTGATTTTGCTGTCTACGTTCATATATTTAATCAGAACACACATTCTTTTGCTCTCCCTTATGCTTTAATGATATTTCCGTTCTTCAGGACGAACCACTCACCGTCATCCCGCATGACGGTTTTGCAGCCCTGCGCCCGGAGAAGCAGCCGCATCTTCTGCAACTGTTTCTCGGTGCATTGGCACCAGAAGAACCCCGCCCGGTTGAACCACTCGCTGGTCTCGATGTTCATATTCTGGGCGTTGGCATAGATCTTGTCGAACGTACTGGTGGTCATCGTTTCGCTGCCCCCTTAGTCTTTGATCTCACACACGTCGGTCACTTCGTAGACATCCAGACCGTGCCCGGTCTCGTCGATCAACCGCTGCACTGCCACGTTCCGGGCGTCCACCGGGTCCTTGGCAAGGACCTCGTAGCAGTCCCAGAACTTATCAACCGTGTTGTAGACGTACACCTTATAGCGTTTCACGATTCAGACCTCCTTCTTAGTAGCAAACCGTGGATTCGTTGATGCGGATGAACTTTCCGTACTTCTTGCCGAGCCGCTCTGCGCAGATGTAATTGTACACATCCAGCCGGTTTCTGAACTTCGGATCTCTGTCGGTGAACACCAGCGTCTCGTTTCTGAAGATTGCCTCGAACTTAGTATACTTGGTCATTTTGTTTTACCCCCGTCCTTTATTGTGTCTATATATTACCATACATACGCATGGTTATCAAGATGTATACTGCACAAATAACAATGCGTATGTATGGTTATTTCGTCAAATTGACAAAGCCATACACACGCAGTATAATAGACGCTGAAAGGGAGTGATCACCGCATGAGAAAACTGACGATGACCGAGAACATGACCCCCATCGACAAAAGGCTGATCGAAAAGGGCATGACCAGATCCGACCTGTCCAAGCAGAGCGGGGTGCCGCTTCGGACCATTGAGTCATGGTGCCGCCGCCTCCGTGTGCCCCGTGACGTTTACCAGTTGCTCAAGCTGGCAAAGGTTCTCGGCTGCCAGATCGAGGACCTGATCGAGCCGGAGGCCGTGGAACGAAAGGAAAGCAGTGAATGAAAATCAAGGTAACAATCACCGGGACTATCGACGTGCCGGATTCATGGGCAGACGGCAACTGCGGCGAGTTGCGCACCGCCGAGTACAGATACAACGACCAACTCACGGCAGAGGATGCCCTCGGCGAGCTGGCAGAAAAGCTGGCAAAGCACCCGGACGATCTGGATGTAACGGCGACATAAAAGAACCCCCGGCATCGCTGCCGGGGGCCTTTTCGTTCTTCAGATCTTAAACCCTGCGTTTTTGATGGTATCGGCGATGGCGTTATAGGTGCGCTTGCCGAGAGTGGAGTACCACCGCTCCTTGTAGGCATCCCGCCGACCGTCCGAATAGAACCACACCCGGCAGACCCCGGCCTCCAGATTGACGAACAACTTGACCTCCAGCGTGGAGGTCTGCTCTCCGTACCAGCAGGTCTGCACCTGCTTCTCGTACTTCTTGGAGAGCAACGTGTGTTCACAAGCAAACTCCATGGACTGTGCGGCGATGAAGCCCTGAGCCTTCAGCATATCAACCAGAATGTTCTTCATTGCGGTGCCCTCCTTAATTCCTGCTGGCGGCCAGTGCCCGGTTCAGGTCGGCCATAACGGTGAATTTGTTATCGACGAAGATCTTCAGTTCAGCGGCCTCATCGCTCCACAGCTTCAGAGCGGTGATCAGGTAGTCGTATGAGCTGCCATAGTAGGCGAGAGCCTCGGCCTCTTTACGATTCAGCGTGATCTGATATTTTGCAGAGTTTGCAAAGTATTTAGCGGTCATTTTGGATTTACCTCCGTCCTTTATTGTGTCTGTATATTACCATACGCACGCATGGTAAACAAGAGCTAGACTGCACAAAGATACTGGCGTGTATATGGTCTTTTTGTCAAAAAACAAACCCCGCCTTTTCGGGGCGGGGTGCTTGTTACAGCAGCTCTTTTTTCAGGGTTTCGACGACTTCCAGAGCCTCGTTCTGATCCGCGATGAACTTCTGAAATTCTTCGGAATTCAGCGCACCATAGGAAGTGGTCTGGATGGAGAAGTCCGGGGCTTTCTCGCCGAACACATCCTCGTTGTAGTAGATCTTCGGGAGATAGCAGCCGCTCTCATGCGGTTCGGTGACGGAGATGGAGCGGCGGGTGCGACCGTCTGCGTAGGCGGCATCGTCGATGCAAACCTCATAACGGCCGACCACGTAGGTGCTGCGGGTGTAGCTGTTACCCTCGGTTTCTTTGTGCAGTTCTTCAACCAGATTCATTTTCATTTTGTTGTCCACCTTTCCTTTACTGTGATTGTATATTACCATACAAGCGTATTGTTTTCAAGACGTACAATGCACAAATAATAGCTTTACTACGTTGTTTATATTGTCGGCATGGAAAAAATAAGGCCCCCGGCTATGAGAAGCCGAGAGCCTTATTTTTAGATCAATCAGAGGGAGAGCATTTTTTGTCTTCCTGCACCAGCCACCAGAGGTATGAAGAAACACTCATTCCACGGTCGGCAGCTTTTGCCTTTATCAGATCTTTTCCTCCAGCGGGGAACCTGACCGTAACAGCATCATAATGCGACTTATTATAAGATGCGACGTATTTCGCCTGATTAAACTCAGCCATTTTCTGCTCCTTTTTTCTTTGCACGACAAGCCCGGATTCGCAAGGCGTTGACGCTTGGATACTCTGCGCCCTGCATCCCTCGATCATACGGAGTGTAGCTCAGAACGGCGTTCCGGGTCATTCCGAGAGATTCGGCGATTTCATCAATGCTCTTTCCGTCCTCCCGCATTTTTGCGATTTTTAGCGAGAGAGGGCTGGACCACGCCCCGGCAGTGATTAAAATTTTTCTGGTCTTCTGCTCGCTGATCTTGAGCCTCCGTGCAATTCCGGCCACGCTCAATCCCTGCTCGTTCAGACGGAGAATCGACGTTACAAGTGCATCCATATCTGTTTCCCTTTCCAAAAGCCCGTCAAGCCGATAGCGCAGCCACATCATTTATTTGTTCAGCATATCCATCACGGCGTTGTAATGCTTTTCGTATTCTTCACCAACAGCAAGCTCTTTTTCGGCCTTTGCTTTCTGATAGGCCCGCTCTTCGCCGTAGATTTCGCTTTCGATATCATCGGGGATCTCGACGAATGCCTTCTGCTTTTTGCCATTGGCCATCACATATACGCAGAAAGCGTAATGCACGTTCTCCGGCCAGCGACCAGTCTCCTGCTTGTAGGCACCGGCCTTCATTTCACGACCGTTCACGAGCAGGGAGTTGATGGTGTACTGCCACTTGTGGCAAGGGACCGTAACCTCGTTGCCATCATTCCAGAGGGTTTCTTCGGTGATGACCTTCACATCAATGTCAAGATCAATCTTTGCGCCACGAGCGGTAGTCCAAGAATACTTCATTTTTGTTTTCCTCCGTTTGTTCTCACTGAGCATTATCTTCGTTGTAGCATTCGCCCCATCCAGAAAGTGTGCAGCTGTTTCCGAGACCATCTTCCCATCCTCCAGTGATCGGGTCCTCTCCGGAGTCCAGTGCTTTCCGGCAATCATCGAAGCCCTCCAGCGTATCCGGATGGATGTAACCGAGAAGTGTATCACCATTATAAACCGCGAAATACTCGCTATGCTCGTAAACCTCGATACCGTTTTCAAAACTCCACATACTATTTACCTCCGTTTGTTTTGTGGGTGTTCTTCTGACACCATTATTATACCACATATGATTGCATATGTAAAGAGTTTTTGAAAAGTTTTTTGACAATGCACAATATTTTTTTATAACAAAAAGCACCCGGAAATCCGAGTGCTTTTATTTACCGCTCAGGGAGCGGCATGGTCAGGACGAAGAACGCACCCACGAAGTAGATCGTGGGGGGTTCGCCTGGCTCACATTTGGTGGAGGCAACGTGACCTTGTGCGAACTTTTTGGACAGTTCGCCAGCCGCCGCCTCCGCGTCCATGACGAGGTCGAAGTCGGCCTCGGCGTTAGAACCTCCCGAATAATTGAAAGCAATCCGCAGGTGATCATCGGACAGGTAGACCACAGACACAAAGGCATCAATGACCTTGCGCCGGAACTCTTGGCTCTGCAAGCTGCCGCCCCGGAAGCGATCCAGCCAAAAGAGAACCTGATCACGCTCCAGCCGGACGTGGCTCAACTTTTCCAGTTCGATGGCCCGCTTCAGATCTTGGGCCTTGGCTTCCAGATCCAGAAGCCGCTGCTTTGTGGTCGAGGTGATGATTCCGGCTTCGATGGCCTTCATCACATTGTCGGTGGCCTTTTGGTTTTCCTCCAGCTCGGCGGTCAGGGCGGCAAGCTGTGCCGAGGCCGCCTCCCGCTCCTGATATTCCATCACGGCATCCGCGATCCACTCCATCACGTCAGGCCGGAGGACGTAGTCCAGAGCGGCCTTCACGACAACCCGCTCAATCCACTCGCGGGGCACGTTGGCCTTTTTACAAGCCCGCTCCCGCCGCCGCTTTTGGCAGCCGTAGTAGTAATGCAGTTCGCCGCTCTTCCCGGTGCCGGAGAAGCCGATCATGTAGGACCCGCAGTGGGCGCACTTCAGCTTCCCGGTCAGCAGGTAGTCCCCGCCGTCTTGGTGACGGCCCCGGACGCTGCTATTTGCTTTCAGCCGCTCATTCGCCGCCCAAAAGGTGCCCTGATCGATGAGAGCGGGCATCCCGCCCTCGATGCGGGTGTCCGAGAAATGATACACCCCGATATAGGCCTCGTTCATCAACAGCCGGAAACTACCCTTGTTCCACCGCCCGCCCCGGCTGGTTTTCAGCCCCCGGCTGTTCAGATCGTTGGCGATGTCCACAAAGGGCATCCCCGCCGCAGCCTTGCGGAAGATCTCCCGCACCACCTCGGCGTTCGCCTCGTGGATAGCAAAGCGACCATCTGGCCCCTTGCAGTACCCGAAAGGGATGGAGCCGGAGTTCACCTTGCACTGCTCGGCGTTGTATTTCATGCCACGGCGAATATTCTGAGCGAGGGCTGCGCTGTAATATTCAGCAGACCCCTCCAGCACGGATTCCAGCAGAATCCCCTCCGGGCCGTCCGGGATGGACTCCTTTGCATAGAGGACCCGCACCCCGGCTTTCTTCAGCCGGAATTTATAAGTCGCCGAATCGTACCTGTTACGGGCAAAGCGGTCAATCTTCCAGCAGATCACATAAGCCCAATGGCCATGGGAGGCGTCCTTCAGCATTTGCTGGAACTGGGGGCGGTTATCGGTAGTGCCAGACAGATGCCGATCGGCGTAGACCTTCACCACCCGGAGGTTGTTCTGCCGGGCAAAAATCTCGCAGTCCGCCACCTGCTGCTCGATGGAACAGTCCCGCTGGTTATGGGATGAGTACCGAGTGTAAATCACGGCATCCTGCATATCCGGCTCAAGCATGGCCGGTTTCTTTTTTGCACACATTCAGAGCAACCTCCCGCCGCCCATCGAGGGCGGCTTTTTATTTGGATATGAGAGCATCCGCAATTTTAACGTATTTCTTCGCCGAGATATTCCCAGCAAGGAACTCTTGCCTCCACCGCTCAATTTCAGCCTGTGCATCTTCCAGCGCAGCCTTGCTTCCACTACGGCTGACCTTCGGCCAGTCCTCCAGCATTCCAAGTTCAGAGGCCAGACGGTAGATGTGCTTGCAAGGCCACTCCCTACTGGCGAAGTCGAAGCAGGAACACTCCGACAGAGACACCCGGTACGGTTCAGGATCAGAACCGACGACCACAGCCGTCTGATCTTCCACATTGACCGTGATTGCATCCGCTTTGATCTTCTCGCCGTTCAGACGACGCTTCACCTGCTCCGGCAGGGAGTGAATAGAAGAATCCCAGATCTCAGACCACACCATAAGTATGCCATCCTTTCCACATTAAAAAGGGAGAGCTGTCCACACGGACGGCTCTCCCTCTTTCTTTTTTGGCTTCACAGGGGGAGGCCCTCAGCCACTACCTATGTATTACTTTTTCAGACGACGCACACCGTGTCTTCGGTGGTACTCGAAGCAGATGCAGCCTTCATGCTCTGCGCAGAATCTAAGGTCTTTTCATAAGCCGCCTCCGCAGCGGCGACCCCTTCAGACTTTTCTGATTCAGGTGAATCAATCCCATATGTAGATTCACGATACCCGGCAAGCGGATTCTTCCCCTCCATATTTTTCATAAGAGGTCGAATCAGACGATACATCGCAGTCACAAATTCTGCTCGTTCAGCCTCGGTCATCTGAAAATATGTTTTCAGAAACTCGCCCTCGAATTTATTGCAGTGATAATCGTCTATTACTTTTCCGAGAGCATCATCGTCTTTCGGAACTTCCATAGTTCCAGAACCATAGCGAAGCCACGATTCAGCGATTCCAAACTCACGGCACACAGCAAGAATCACTTGATCACTGATTGGCCGAGTTCCGTTTTCATAATTGCAGACGGCAGATCGAGTAACGCCGATCCTTTTCCCGAATTCCTCCTGATTGAGGCCCTTTCTTTTTCTCACAAGGTTCAGGCGTTCTTTCATATCCAGTTCCATGCGTTTCACCTCCTTTTTACTGCATCTCAATAATACCACTTAATGTTCACGCTGTCAACAAAAATTCACAAAAGCACTTGACAAAATACACAACGTGGAATATACTATACACAGCGAAAACAAAAATCGCCACATCGAATACAGAAAGGAGCCTAACACATGGATATGAGCAAAGAGATTCACAAGCGTAACGCCACCCCTGACTACAAGGAAGCGGCAAAGGTTCTGACCATGCTCCGTGCTCTCGGTAACGAGGAACAGCGCATCGCCTACGCTTTCATGGAGGGCATGAAAACCCAGAAGTTCATTGACCGTCAGTCTGTCAACTCAAAAGCCTAAAATGGAGGTCAGCGCCGTGAAGCAGGTTGTCAAATGGGTCAGGGAAACTTTGACCCCGATGGATGCCGTAAAGAAATGGGTCACGGAAAATATCAAGATTCGGGAATTGTACGTTTTACCTGATGAGAAGCAAGCGCTTCTCAAGGCTGGGCGCAATTATGATGATGGAGGCTACATCATCGCAGATCGAATCATCGACGGTTCCGATGGCAAGAAGAAAACGGTTTTCATTCGGTTTCGCATTACTGACATTGTAGCGGTCGAGGCCGACGACTAAGCAAGGAGAGAACACATGGATAAGTGCATCATTAAGAGTGCAGAAAAACCCAGCGGCAACTGCCTCGTCCGGCTTTCCCCGGCTTGCCACAAGCAGGTGCAGGAACTGGCCCTCAGAACGAGCCGCTCCATTTCCAGCATCGCCACCGAACTGATTGAATTTGCCCTCCAGCGTGTAGAGGTCGAATACCAGTTCGATGACCCGCAGCCGGACGATACCCAGTAAGAAAGGAGCCGTGTCAGATGGCCAGCACAAAGAACCTCAAGGCCGTGCCGACCACCGGCACGATGCCCCGACTTGACACCAAGAAGATACCCAAAGCAGAGCGGGTCAACATCGGCCAGCTGGTCTTTGATGCCATCCAGCGAGAGTTTCAGAACCCAGAGATCCGGGCCGAATACGAACGCTGGAAAGCGGATCGGGCCGCCAAGGGCATCGCCTGAACCGAAAGGAGGATACATGAGAAACGCAAAAGTCACAGCTGCCATTACCGCAGCGATCGCAGCAGTCCTCGCCGTTCTTGGCAAGGCGTTCAACTTCGGAGTGGACACCACCACCCAGATCTTGATGCGCTTCGGTTACGACTGGGGCCGGGCAGCAGCAAGGGCACCATTTTATTTTAGCCTCGCCATCGCCCTGATCGGGCTTCTGGCTTGCACCGGCTGGATCGTCTCGGAGGATGCCCGCCGCCAGCTTTGGAAGATGTGGAGCAAGCCGAAAGGCTACGGCAAGATCACCCGGAACCACGCCCGAAACCCTGAGTATCCGCAGCAGGAACGGAGGGGTTGACCGTGGCGAAAGCCGAAAGCCTTAAATGGACACGGACCTGCACCCGCTGCGGAAAGAAGATGGTCGGAGTCGCCAGCAACAAGAAGCTGTGCGATTCCTGCCTCCGCATCCGGCAGATCGAGCATGACCGAAAAAAGGCTCAGAACAACAAGCTGGAGGTCGTAGAGCGGACCACGCCGAGACACGCCCCGGAGGATTCCCTCCAGAATGATGTCCGGGAAGCGGAGCGGCTGGGCGTGAGCTACGGAAAATACCGGGCTTGGAAAGATGGGAGGATTCACATCCATGGTTAAGTCTTTCTGCAAGGACTGCCCAAACCGGCACACGATCTGCCACGACACCTGCCCGCAGTACCAGAAGTACAAGCAGGAGTTGAAAGCCGAGAATGCCTACAACCAAGCCATGACCGGGCACGTCGGCGTTTATCGCCGCGACCATGAGGATCGGCACCGGGAAAAAGGCCGCAAGCGGTACATGGGAGCGAACGGAGGTGCAGACCGATGAAAATGGCCCTGATAGAAAACACCCTGCTCATCAAGGAGGCCGACACCGTCCAGTTTGCGGTGATCAAAAGCTGGGGCAAGATGAAGTGGTCGAAAACCACGCAGACCCTCTCCGGCACCGCAGACATCGAACTTCTGGATAAGCTGTCCAGCATCGTCAAACTGCCGCCCCACATTGAAGCCCTGCGCCAGAGCCTCCACGACACGGCAGCCGCCGTCGATCAGGAGCGCATGAACGACAGCCCGGAGCCGCTTCTGGACTACCCGGTCAAGATGAAACTTTTCCGGCATCAAGTCCGTGGGGCGAACATGGCTGCAATGGTTTTCGGGTGGGTTGACCCGAACGGAGGAAACACAACATGAGCGATATTCACAAAATGAGCCTGTCCTCGCTGCTCGGCCAGATCGACAGCATCAAGGACAACAGCGCATCCTTTCTCCCCGGCGAGGGGAAGCAGGACCCCGATAAGAAGATCTGGCAGGACGACGTGGACGCTTGCAATGCGGCCACCGAGATCATCAAGAAACTCTGCGAGGAAAACTGCTTCTCGGTGGCCGAGGCACTCAGCTACATCGCGCAGAGCAAGAAACTCCTGCAGGACTGGGGCAACCTCCACGCCAAGTACGAGGTGCCGTCGCAGCCGGTCAAAAAAGACGGCGTATGGCACTGCCCGGACTGCAATCACAGGGTGAACCCGCACCACTCGCACTGCCACTGGTGCGGTACCCGGCTGCTGGGAGGTGCAATCAGATGAGACGAAAGGTAACATTCATGCAGGTCGAAAAGACTAAGCAGCCCCTGCCCGAAAATGGACACATCGTCGCCACCATGCCCCTGCGCAGAATCGTGCCGAACCCATGCAACCCGGAATGGAAGCCCGCCACTTGCCCGATCTGCGGGCAGGACTGCTGGCTTCAGACCGGGAACGCCGAACTGGTCAAGCGGATCTACCCCAGCGCAAAGTTCATGTGCAGCGAATGCGCGTGGACAGGAAAGGCGGCGGCAAACCAGTGAGCGAATACAGAGCAATCTATAAATGCCGCCTTTGCGGTGAAGAATTTTACAACGCCGGAACAGGCTGCGAGGACACGGCATCCAAGGCCACCATGTACACGGTCCTCGAATCTTCTGGCTTTACCCCGCAATTTGAATCCCGGAATGCACCGATGCAGTTTGATCTTCACAACTGCAAGGATGGAAGCTATGGCATGGCTGATTTTCAGGGGATGAAGAAAGTCGGTGATAGCGATGGGTAAAAAGACAGTTGACACGGAACATCTGACCAGAATCCTGTTCAAATGGGCAGCAGACTTCTCCGTCGATACCGACATCGTCGCCAGAACAGCAACAAGCTGCTATAAGACAGCAGCATCGCTGGCTTTGAAACTCCCGGATGTTGACCCGGAGAGTTTGCGCCAGAGGACGCACCTGAAGTACAACGCCACAGATCGGACGCTTACCTGCCTGAATTGTTCCGGGGAAGCGAAACTCGGAGATTACGACAACCCCGAAGATTTCAAATACTGCCCTTTCTGCGGCTCCAAAGTCGTAAAGATTGCGGGGTGCGGAAATGGGTAAAGGCTTCGGTTTCCTTTTTGAGATGGGCTGTGGCAAGACGCTGACCGCCATCGCCGTCACCGGGGCCGGGTACAAACTCGGCAAGATCAAGCGGGTGCTGATCGTGGCCCCCACCTCCGTCTGCGCCGTCTGGCCGAAAGAATTTGCAGACTACGCCGACTTCAGGTACACGGTCAAGACGCTGCTCGGTACAAAGCCCCAACGTCTCAAGGCCCTCGCCGACCTCGAAGCGTTTCCTTTCCAGAGCCTCAAGGTAGCCGTCATCAACTACGAATCGACGTGGCGGGATGGCATCTTTGAAAAGCTGCTGGAGTACGATGCCGACCTGATCATCGCGGACGAGAGCCAGCGCATCAAGACCCACGATGCAGCCCAGAGCAAGTCAATGCACCAACTGGGCGACAAGGCCCGGTACAAGCTGATTCTCTCCGGCACCCCGGTGCAGAACGAGGCGGTGGACATTTTCAGTCAGTACCGCTTCCTCGACCCAACCATCTTCGGCACCAACTTCTACGCCTTCCGCAACCGCTACGCCGTGATGGGCGGCTTCAACCGCAAGCAGATCGTCCAGTACAAGGACCTCGACGAACTCATCCGCAAAGAGCATTCCATCGCCTACCGGGTGACCAAAGAGGAAGCCCTGGACTTGCCGGAGCAGACATTCCAGACCCGGAGCATCATCCTCTCGGCCAAAGAGCGGGCCATCTACGACCGTCTGCGGCGGGACAGCTTCACCGAGTTGGACAACGGCGGGAAGATCACCGCCACCACGGTTCTGACCAAACTCCTGCGGCTGCAGCAGTTCACTGGCGGCTTCCTCGTCGCCGACGATGCAGCCAAGCCGGAGCTGGTCAGCACCGGGAAGCTCGATGCCCTCTCTGACATCATCCAAGACTACGTTCTGGAGGGCAAGAAGAAATTGGTGATCTTCGCCCGGTTCATCCCGGAGGTCTTGGAGATCATCAAAAGGTCGGAGAGCATCATCGGAAAGAGCGGCATGAAAACCGTGGCCATTTACGGAGCTATCCCGAAAGAACAGCGGGGCGACATCGTCCAGCAGTTCCAGAAAGACCCCTCCACAATGGTTCTCGTCGGCCAGATCGACACGGCGGGCACCGGCATCACCCTGACCGCAGCCGACACCTGCGTCTACTACAGCGTCACATTCAACTACGCCACCTACTCGCAGAGCCTCGCCCGCATCCACCGTATCGGCCAGCGCAACACCTGCACATACATCCACCTCGTAGCCGAGAACACCGTGGACAGCACCATTCTCAAGTCCCTGAGCAAAAAAGAGGATCTCGCTAAAACGGTGGTCGATGACTGGAGGCAGTTCTTTTGAAAATCTACATCGTGGACGGCACCCCGGTTTTAGACGGCACCCCGAAAGAGCTGGCTCAGTATCAGCGTATGGCGCAGCAGCTGGCGGTGTACGATGCCTACCAAAAATTGCTCAAAGCTATCGCCGAGGGAAAGCCACCCGGCGGGCAGCTTGAGGATAAACCACCCGCCCGGAAACGGGCAACCCCAAAAAAGAAAAGAAAGGATGAGAGCAATGGTTGATTCTTCGCAAATTCCCTATGCCATCGCAATCGACTTTGATGGCATCCTCTGCCAGAACGCCTACCCCGACATTGGAGATCCGAACTGGGACACAATCCATCAAGCCCTGAAAGAACAGAGCAATGGCGCAAAGCTGATTCTCTGGACCTGCCGGGAGGGGCGGTCACTGGAAAGGGCCGTCGCCGCTTGCGCAGGCTGGGGCCTGACGTTTGACGCTGTCAATGAGAACCTCCCGGAGTGGCGCAAAGCCTACAGAACAGATCCTCGAAAAGTCGGGGCAAACGAATACTGGGACGACCGAAATGTCATCAATGACAACGAAAGCCCGTTGCTTTTTCGTGCCCACCAGTGCGCAGAGGACCATGCGGAATGGGAGGTGCGCCGTCAATGCTTGGAGCAATCCTGACCATCGCAGTCCTCGTAGCCATCGGAGTCTTTGGATACCTTCTCTGCTGGAAAGCTGGTGAAGCTGACGACCGGGCAGAGCAAGAGCAAAAGGAGAGATACAAAAATGAGTGAAAAGCCTACCGTAACCATCCCTGATCTTCACCATGTGGAGATCCAGACCACCATCCATGTGCCGATCGGCGACAGGGAGATCTGCGTCACGACGACCTCGGAATATGATCAAGTTAACCGTGAGGTTAATCTTCCTCCCTTCCACCTCTGCGCAGCCCACATCGAAAGGCTTGTACCGACCTGCTCCGCAGACGGTGCCGATCTGGAACGCCTCGACATTTACATCTACCCGGACAACACCCTCCGCTGTGGCAGCAAGAAGCGTTTCCAGAAGCTGCTCATGGCGATGACGACCTACGGCAGGAATGATGCAGCAGCGGCCACCGCCAACAACCGGGACTACTGGACCTGCCACGGCCTCAAGCGGAGCGAAAGCTACCAGCTTAAATGGCTCCGGGTAATTTTCCCGGAGGACAAGTTCACCATCGACTTCCCCAGCCCGGTGGACAACGCTCCCCTGAAAACTAAGGATTTCGCCTATAAACATTTTATGGGCAAGATCGCCGCCGAAAACCTCTGGCGGGAATACGAAAAGGAACGCCTGAACAGAAAGGAAGAACACAAATGACACTGTTAGACATGGTGCGCGATTACCAGAGCCTTCTGGAGCGCAAGGAAGAACTGTCCGATGAGGTCAAGGCCAACAACGCCCTGATCGAGGAAGCCAAAGCGAACATCTCTCAGCAGATGATCGACGATGACTGCCCCTCGATCTCGGTCGGCGGCTTCAAGTTCACCCTGACCCCCAAGACCATCTACAGCAAGAAGTCCGAAGCGGAGCTGGCCAGCGAGGGCATCAATTTCTTTGAAACCCTCCGGGGCGAGGGCCTCGGCGACATCATCGTGGAGAGCGTGAACACCCGCACCCTACAGTCCACCATCAAGGCATACGTCGAGGAAAACGACGGCCTGAGTGAGGACCTCGCCAAGTGCATCAGCATCTTCGACACCTACGACATCACCCGCCGCCGTGAGAGCAGCCGGGCCACCAAGGGAGGAAAGAAATAATGGCAAACCAGAACTACCAGCAGACCGAGATGGATCTGCGCACCAATCTCCAGCAGGACGTGGACTGCCGGGTGGCCAGCGTGATCGATGATACCTACGATATGCTCAAGGATTACAACCCGCCCGCCGTGCGCAACCGCCACGAGGCATACGGTATCGCCGCCGACAACTTCACCCGGATCAGCGCAAAGGTCAAGTCCGTTCGGAATGACATGGACACCCTTCTCAGCACCTTGGCGAATCCCAACTACCCGGCAGTCGAGGCGGTCAGTTCCCTGCACAACCGGGTCAGCGAGCTGATCTCCCTGTCGATTGTCATGGCAGCCGAAATGAAGCGCACCATGAACGACCTCTACGAGGCCGAGCGCAAGGACGACACCCCCACCCCGCTGGAACAGGCAGCGGCAGAAAATGATGGTTTTGAAGAAGCCGAACCCGCCGACGTTGAAGCCGACGATGAAGAATAAATAGGAGGACACATACTATGGCAACCGCAAAAAAGAGCACCGAACTGGCCCCCGTTGAGAACTTCGCCCTGACCACCGCCTACGACGGTCTCGACCCGGAACTGGCAGCCGAACTCAAGGATCAGATGGACGATCTGGACGATGAATCCGGCATCAACTGCCGAACCATCAAGATTCCCTCTGGCGGCAACCTTGCCTTCACGGTGCAGGGCGACGAGGACGGCGATGAGGACTACCTCAAGGACATCGAGGGCGTGATTGTATTCACGCACCGCATGAACGGATACTGGCCGAACGCTTTCGGCAGCAGCACCAACCCGGAGGACAAGATCCCGGTCTGCTCCAGCATGGACGGCAAGTCTGGCCTGAACATTCGGACCGGCGAGATTTGCGAATGCGACAAGTGCCCCTGCAACCAGTACGGCAGCGACCCGAATGGCGGCAAGGGCAAGGCTTGCAAGAATATGCGCCGGATCTACCTCATGCGCAGCAACGACCCGAACCTCTATCTCCTTACGGTGCCGCCCACGAGCATCAAGGAAGTGAACAAGGCCCTCACCCGCATCATGGCCTCCAAGGGCATCCCCTACACCAACCTGATCGTCGGCTTCAAGCTGGCCAAGGCCACCAACGCCAACGGCATCAATTACGCCACCGTGGTGGTCGACAAGCGTGGCATCCTGCCCCCGGCAGTTGCTCAGACCGCCAAGGCCATGCGGCAGGAGATCAAGGCAAAGTACAAGGAAATTGCCATCACGATGGACGACTACAGCACCTCGGCCTCCAGCAACACCATGGCGGCAGACGAAAGCGCACTGGACGTTCAGGTGTCGGATACGGAGTTCACCGACGTGACCGACAAAGACAAGGATCTCCCCTTTGTTTAATCAGGCAGCAGCCCTATAAAATTTCATGCCCACAGGGGGAACCGCATCGAGGCGGCTCCCCTTAAGGCATAAAGGGGAACAGATATGAAATTCAAGAAAGAATGGCGGTGGAGGCAGCATGGCGGCAAGAGAGATAGATCTTGATAAGGTGGTGGATTACCGTGCCGAGTACACCGCCGTGGTTCAGAAATACAAGCTCGCCGGAGACAAGCTGACAGGTCTGTGCCCTTTCCATGAGGACAGGAACAACAGCCTCTCGGTCGATCTCAAGACCGGCAAGTGGCACTGCTTCGCAGAGGACCGGGGCGGCAACTTCGTGTCATTCTGGGCAGAACTGCATGGCGTAGACACAAAAGAGGCATACAAGCAGATTTTGGAGAAATACGGCGTTGCTGCCGAAACCCCGAAACCCGCCAAAAAAGAAAAGACCACCGTCCTCGAAGATTTCAGCCTTGCCGAGTATGCCTTTGCAAAGCACCTCCCGGAAGAATGGCTGGCCAAGACCTGCCGCCTCGAAACCCGGAAAGACCGCAACAACGGCACCGCATGGCTCTACATTCCCTACTACAACGCAGCCGGAGAAGAATCCACCTACCGCAAGCGGTACGCCCACAAGGACTTCCGCTGGCGCACCGGCAGCTCCGGCAAGATCTGCCTCTACGGTGAGTGGCGCATCCCTGAATTTGCCAACGCCGGGTACGCGGTCATGGTTGAGGGCGAGAGCGACACACAGAGCCTGTGGTACATGGGCATCCCAGCCATCGGTGTGCCGGGGGCCTCAATGTTCAAGCCGGAACAGTCCTCGGTGCTTCAGGGTCTGAAGCTGTACCTGCACCACGAGCCGGACGGCGGCGGCGACACCTTCATCCACAAGATCTGCACCGGCCTCCGGGATGGAGGCTACGAGGGAGAGGTCTACGAGTGGAGCTGCAAGGCTCTCGGCGAAAAAGACCCTTCCGACCTTTACATCAAGCATGGCCGGGAACAGGCTGCCAAGCTGATCCGGGATGCCCTGAAAGCCGCAAAACCTGTGGACTACAAAAAAGAGGACATCCCCGAAGCGATCAGCGGCGCACCGATCAGCCTCCGACAGCCGGAGGGCTGGATTTACTCGGACAAGGGAATCAGCCGGATTGACGAAAAGAAGTTCCAGCCGGTCCTCTGCTGCCGCACCCCGATCATCCTGACCAAGCGTCTCCAGAGCATCGAAACCGGGGAAGAAAAAATAGAGGTAGCCTTTAAGCGAGACGGCGTCTGGCAGAGTGCCATCTACCCCCGGTCGGTGATCTTCCAGAGCCGCAGCATTACCGCCCTCGCGGATCTCGGCTGTACGATTACCAGTGAGAACTCGAAGCAGGTGGTCCGCTTCCTCGGAAGTCTTGAGGCCGAGAACATCGACATCATCCCCAAAGAGGACAGCACCTCCACCTTCGGATGGCAGCCCGGCAACAGGTTTGTGCCCGGACACGCTGACGGAATCACGCTGGACATTGACCCATCCCAAAAGGCAATGGCCACGGCCTACTGCCAGAACGGAACCTTTGAGAAATGGGTGGAACACATGGACCCGCACCGCAGCCGCCAAAAGTTCAGGTTCATCCTTGCAGCCAGCTTTGCCGCCCCGCTCCTGCGGATCGTGAAGCAACGCATCTTCTTCGTGTACAACTGGGGCGGTTCCAAGGGCGGCAAGACCGCAGCCCTGAAAGCGGCCCTCTCCGCATGGGGAGACCCGGAGCGGTTGATGGTCAACTTCAACGCCACACAGGTCGGCCTCGAACGGACGGCAGCCTTTTACTGCGACCTCCCCCTCGGCATTGATGAGCGGCAGCTTGCTGGCAACAATCAGGCCGGGCTGGAAAAAATCGTTTACATGATCGCATCCGGCACCGGCAAGATCAGAGGCGCAAAGAGCGGCGGCATTCAGGCCACCCAGCAATGGCGCACCGTCGCTCTGGCCACCGGCGAGGAACCACTCAGCACCGAGACCACGCAAACAGGTGTCTCCACCCGTGTGCTGGAACTCTACGGCGGGCCGTTCGACAACGAGCGGGATGCCGGATTGATGCACCAGCAGTCCGTGATGGACTGCGGCTGGGCTGGCCCGGCCTTCGTCAAGAGGATCATCGCCACCCCGGAGCGCACCATTTGTGATGCCTTCGAGTTGATGCAGAGCTACGTCCACGCAATGGCCAACGGCAAAAACGGCTCCCACGTTTCCGGCATTTCCGCAGTTGCGCTGGCCGATGCCATGATCGATAGTTGGTTCTTCAACACGCAGCAGCAGGGCGACTCCACCGATGAGGCCGACGTTCTGCAGCAACTGGGCATCCACCCGGAGTCGTGGAAAAAGGCCAAGATCATGGCGGCCAGCATTTTGGAGGAACAGGTGGAGAACAACTCCACCGACGTGAACGAAAACGCAGCGCAGTTCATCGTGGACTGGGTCATGTCGAATAAGGCATACTTCGGAACACAGGTGATCGGCACCTGCCTCGGCATGATGAACGAGAGCGGCAACACGGTCTATATTTTCCCCTCCATGCTGAATCAGGCCCTCACGAAAGCCGGGTACAGCCCCCGGAAAACCATGAAATATCTGGCCGACAAAGGGCTGATCAGTATGTACCGAGAGAAGAACGGAAAAATCACCTACTCCACCATGCGAAGATTCGGAGATCGCAGCTGCCGCTTTGTCGAGTTCTTCATCGGCAAGCTGGCCGAGAACAAGGACCCGATGGACGACCTCGAAGATCAGATGGACCAAGAAGAACCGCCTATGGCTCCGGCTGCGGCCCCATTCCAGACCTCGGCCACGCAGACCACGATGCAGGACGACTTCACCGTGATCGACGACACAGACGACCTTCCTTTCTGAAATTTGTTTCACCTAATCTTAGGTGAAACGCTAGGTGAAACATTAGGTGAAACAGAAAAAGTCAAGCAACCAAGCGGCTTTTTAATAGATTGTTTCACCTATTTCACCTAAAATCAAAATACAATATGTTTTTGCGCATTTTTGCATTTTGCAAGATTTTAGTGCAAAATTGCAAAATTCTTAAAAATACGGTGTGTGTTTCAAAATAGGTGAAACAGGTGAAACGGAACCCGGAAAGCCGCACGGCCACAAGGCAAAACGCCGTTTCACCTATTCCCACCGATTAGGTGAAACAAGCACCCGAAACCACAACAGGAGGCATTGCAAATGGAAATGACCTACGAGCGGGCCGCCGAGATCCTCGACCCGGAGCATCGGGAGAACTACGACAGCATCGAAACCGTAAAAGAAGCCTGTCGGATGGGCATGGATGCGCTCAAGAAGCAGATCCCGGCAAAGGTGAATTTGTGGGAAAACTCACAATTCGGAAATTGCCCGCTTTGCCACGAAGTCGTTTATAGACCGGCCCTGCGCAAGCGCGTATATTGTTGCAAGTGCGGCCAAGCATTAAATTGGGAGAATTGAGAAAATGCATGATTACAGTTATAGCGCACATCTGGTGATCAACGACGGGTACGAGGATCGGCTGGATATGAAGATCAGCTGCCAGAACGCCCAGCAGTTGCTTCGGGCAAGGGACACCATCGTCGACCAGATAAACATCTACATCGCAGAGTTCGCCATGCAGAGCAATCTGGTCAGGATGCCGAGCGACGAAGAGCAGAATGCGGCGGCATTGCAAACTATCATTCAGGAGCAGACCGAAAAGGCCAAGCAGCAGGAGCCTGAAGAACCCGCCGAGCCGGAGCCGTCCGAAGCTGCACCCGATGAGCCGGAGGAAAGCCCCCCCTCGCACGATGATGCGCTCGATGCCGTCTGCTACCGCCCGGATCTCGCATCCTTCAAACTCGTACCCTCCGAAACGCCACAAAAGGCAGAGGCCCCCATAGGAGTAAAAGGATTGATGAGGCTGAAATGCCCGAAGTGCGGCGACGTGTTTGTCGCTTTCACAAAGGACTACCGCACCGAGTGGACCTGCAAAGTATGCGGCGAAAGATTCTCGCTGGAAAATACCGCGCTGTTTGAATACGACTGCAGCTGCGGTCGGCACACTTACGGACGGACGAACATCGAGGATGCGGATTTTAGCTATCCCTGCGGCGATTGCGGCAAGGCGACCACCCTCAAATGGAACCCCAAAGCCAAAAAATACATGGAGTGATGCAGATGCCCGCCTCGGACGACGACCGGGAAATGATGGCCCGGTTCAATGATACCTTCAGGAAGCTCAAGACCAACCGCGAACAGGTGCCGCTGGAAGTCCTCCAGACGAAGTACGGCAAAGCCTACCAGAAGCTGACCAAAGAAATGGCCGACCTTGCTGACTGGTTCGCCGCCCGGCTCCGGGAGAGGATGCCGTTCCCGATGCACCCCAAGGACATCGCCGGGAATCGGCAGCTATCGCAGCAGATCGCCGCCGTCCTCGCCGAGGAAAGCCAGCCGGGTGCCCTCATGGGCCAGTACAGAAAGGCCCTGATCGATGACCTCGACTATGACAAGTTCCTCGACCTCGTCTGGCAGCTTTACCGCCGCACCGAGGAAGCCTACGAACCCTACTGGCAAAAATACAACTTCTGGCACGTTTACCCGGACGGCCACCGCTGGATCAGGAATCACATCACAGGATTCTTCTGGCAGAACGGCCAGCCGGGAAACGATTCGGATTCATTCACCAACGAGGGAGGCTACTGGATGGACTCCAAGGGAGAGTACCAATGCGCAGCCTTTCCCCCTCACATCAAAGGAGACAAGATATGGACAAAGAAGAATTGATCGCCCGGTTTGAATCGGAGATGGCCAAGGTCAAGCGGCCCGGCATCGACAAGTTGATGGACTACATCCGCAAGAGCGACTTCTACACAGCACCTGCAAGTACGAAGTTCCACCTCTCCTGCGAGAGCGGCCTCCTGCAGCACAGCCTCAACGTGCTGGATGCCCTCCGGGGTCTGCTTCAGGAAGCGCAGCCCAATGAGGACGGCACGAAAGAGTGGTTCTACACGGTAGCCGGAACCTCGGTCGCACAGATCAAGGATGAAAGCGTCATCCTCATTGCCCTGCTCCACGACATCTGCAAGACCTACTTCTACAGCACCAGCACCCGGAACGTCAAGAACGAAAAGACCGGGAAGTGGGAAAAGGTGCCGTTCTACACGGTCAACGACTTGATGCCCCTCGGCCACGGCCCCAAGAGTGCCATGCTGATCAAGAATTACATCAAGCTTACTTCGGAGGAAATGTACGCCATCTGGTGGCACATGGGCTTCACCGATCAGCACACCGACACCATGAGCCTCGCCGCAGCGATTCAGAAATACCCCATCGTCTGGGCACTCCACACCGCCGACATGATGTCCTCGAATTTCATGGAGGACAAGGACGGCAACAAAAAGGACTTCGAGTGGCAGGAACTCGGTGCCGAGGATTCCGGCAGTAGCGCAGGTCAGTACGCAGATAACCCGGCAACGCCCAGCGACAGCGACGAGCCTGTGTTCATGGAGGCCGCACCATGCTGAGATCGGAAACCGTGTGCAAGGCCAAGGCAACGAAAAAGGAAAAGGCAGCCCTTATGCGAGATGCGAAACTCGAAGTTGCCTATAACCTCATTTCAGAGGTTCAGCAGGAGGTCGCAGCGGATGACTACCCCGGCTGGACAGAAAAAACGGGAGAAATCCTGAACGCTGTCGAAGATTGTTCAATGACCATTCTGCGGCAGATTATCTGGCTTTCCCACAAGCTGGAGGAATTGAACAAATGAACATTACACGAAACCTTCTGCACGAGTGGTACCACGGCGGGGCCAGAACCCCGGCAGACGTTCAGAGGCTGGCGCAGGAGAACCTCGGCCTGACGCTCACCGCCGAAAAAGTCAAAAAGATCCTCGAAGATCAGATTCCTCTGGAACAGTGGTATCAGACAAGGATCATGGCAGCCATTCGGCAGCTTTACCCGGAAGCCTTTGTCCGCAAGATTGCAGCCGGAGTTTACAGTGAGCGGGGATTCCCGGATGTACTGGTGATCATTGATGGCCTGTACATCGGCCTCGAAATCAAGCGACCATTCCTCGGAAAGCCGACCCCGCTCCAACTCGACACCATCGAAGCAATCAAGAGAGCCGGAGGAACGGCGAGAGTCGTCCGTCTCCCGGAAGAAGCAGTGGAGGCCATCGAATATGCTACAGCAGGTCTTTGATATTTTGTGGGAGGCTGCGCAGGATGCTGCCCAGCGCATCTCGGACTTCTTCAGAAGAATCGGCGAGTGGGCCAAAGAGGTGTCGCAGAAAGTCCTCCGGGCCTACGCCGGAAACATGGCAATCCTCTATGGCCTTGCCACCGAGAAGCAGATCCGGCTCATGTACCATCGGAGGCCGAGGATTCGGAAGAAGTGGTATCACATCATCCTGCGCCGCATCCGCAGGTTTTTGAAAACGGCGGTGATTCCGGCATGAAGAAGAAAAACGCTATCCCATTCAAACCGAAGCCGTTCAGCCTGAAATCCAAAGCCAAGCAGCGCACGGCAGAGGATGCACTGGCCGGGATGCGCACCCTCCCGATTCCAGCCCTCGTCACGACCATCAACATGATGATCGGCGTTCTTTCGGAGCGAGGATTCCAGATCTACGACTGGGACAACAAGGACAAGGCGGTCTATAAGCTGGTGTTCAGAGGCGGCAAAATCTACGCCCTCATTCCGCACACTGCCAAAAAGGAGGATGCCTCCCATGCAGAAACACCCGTCTCAGATGAGCGAGGATGAGCGCATCTTCCTCAAGCGATACCTGAGCCAATATTACCGAGCAAAGGAACGGCAGAAGATCCTGCGGGAAAGGCTGGTCGACATTCGGACAGAGCTGGACCCAGCCGGAAAGAACGGTCGGAACACATCCCTCGCCATCAAGATGGCCGAAATTGAGGACAGAATCGCCCGGCAATCGGAGATCGAAGCGACGGCCATTCTGGACATTATGGATGTCCTAGAATTCCTCCCGCAGGATTCCGTAGAGCGGGAGATCATGGAAATGCGCCACATCGACTGCAAGCCATGGAACGAGATCATGCGCACCATCCACCTGTCAAGGGCACCGTGCTTCAGGCGGTACAGCACAGGGCTGGAATGGCTATACACCTACAAAAAGGTGCGCACCACGCTGGCCGAGTTCAGGGCGATGGTCGAGCGCACAGAAAAGGACGGCCACTAAAAAACAAAGACCGGGGCATAGTTCCGGGGCAGCACACTGGGAATTCCCGCACAGAGAAATCCCGGCCAAGGCTCCCGGCTATGCCCCGGCTTTTTCTTTTCCCATTTTGGATTTTAGGCTCACCCCTCGCACACCCCGGATTCCATGCCCCGGCTGTCGCCCGGAAATTTTGCGCCGTGTTCAGGACTTCAAAAAAGCACAAAACCATACGCCCGGAAACAAAGCACCCCCTGTCTGGCCCTGCTTTTTACCAGCGGTAAAAACAGCCCCTGTGTGGCGTGGGAGCAAGGTCATTCGGAACCATGGACACCCGGCAGCACAGCCCCACAGCACAGAGCAGCGCAGGGGCGCAGCGGGGTCGAGGCGGGGCAACCGCAGGGCAGCGAAAGAAGATACCCAAAGAGACCCCAGAAGTCAATACAATGGTCGCATGGACAAGGGCCAGCCCGCCCAAGCCCATCACGAGTAGGCATCGTGTTGTGTTCTCTCCTTTATACCTTTTCACGGACAAAGGCGCACCCCGCAACCACGCTCGGTGCGCCTTTGTGTTGGAGAGAGGGGCTACCCCCTCCCCGGCTACGGCGTAGGTACTACCC
>ERZ1034687.103-NODE-103-length-52239-cov-45.518435_pt1 | contig 52239 bp, 47 predicted proteins | sample MGYA00520704_ERZ1034687 | MGnify/ENA primary metagenome ERZ1034687 (study PRJEB33766, sample SAMN09781762) | gut metagenome | biome: gut microbiome | host: Homo sapiens | place: Madagascar | study: EMG produced TPA metagenomics assembly of the PRJNA485056 data... | reverse complement strand
ATTCCTAAGGTTATATTTTCAATCCTTTGGACCGGGTTTCCTCCTTGGCATACAGCCCCGGATGCCCAGTTATGGTGTGATTGGCGATAATACTTTCCGATGGATTGCGTATTTGCGGTGATGTATCTTCGGGATATTGCCTGATACCGTTTCGCACACCTTTCGCTTCCGGTTTGACCTGTTGCCCTTCATGCTCCTTTTCGGTGATTTCGGGTGTAGGCGGCGCAAGTTCCAGCTGTATCTTGCGGTCAAGGGCGGCAAGTTCGGACTTCAACTGTTTCAGTTCTTCCTCCTTCTTCCACACCTTGCCTGCTATCTCCTGCAACTGCGGTATCTCACGTTCCAAGACCTCATTCTTCGCTTTATACTGGTCGATGATGGAGGGGATTCTCTCAATCGCGTTGAGGAAGTTGCGGGCGGCGGCCAACGGGTCAGCCAGCGCCAGATGCCCGTTGTTGTAGGTGTACTTGTAGTTCCCCTCGACCACGAAGCGGTTGTCGGTAAACTCCAATCCCTCTTTGAGTATCCTTTCGCTCACCACCTTTATCGGAAAACCGTAAAGTTCTCCGACCTGCGTGTACAACCCTCCGGTCGTGGCATTCTTGGCTATCTCCTGCAAACGCTTTCCGATGACTTTCTCATCGGCGGAATCCACTCCGTCCACCTTTATTATATTAAGGTGATTGCCCTCCTTGTCGGTCTGCACCACAGAGAGGAAGCGGTTCCAGTCCTCCGTCATGGCATCTATGAAAGCTGTGTTGTTGCCCAGCTCGCGGGTCTTCGATTCCAGCTTGAACTCCGAATCACGCTTGCCCTTGTTGAACGACTTGCGTTCCCCTTCGAGCGATGCGATCCGCTTCTCCAGTTTCGCCTTATCCAAAAGGTCGGTGTTGCCGGATAACAACGCCATGTACTCCGAGAAGTTCATGCCCGATTTCTCGTCCATTGCCCCCTCGTCGATGGTACGCGCTTCCATAGCACCGCTTTTAAGCTGGCTGATGAAAGTCTGCTTGCAGTGCAGGAGGTTGAACTTGTAACTGTCCAGTGATTTTTCCACCGCGTAGATTATTACGTCCACGTTGTTCCCGGCGAAATGCTTGGCTATCTCGTTGCCTGCTCTAACTCCCCGTCCGTCACGCTGTTGCAGGTCGGACGGTCGCCACGGCGTATCAAGATGATGAATTGCCACACACCGTTTCTGTGCGTTCACACCCGTTCCGAGCATGGAGGTGGAGCCGAACAGCACACGCACCGTCCCGGCGTTCATGGCGTCTATCACCGCCTTCCGCGCCTTGTCGGTCTTGCACTCCTGAATGAAGCGCACCTCGCTTGGCGGTATGCCGTAGTCCTCCGTCAGTTTGCGCTTGATTTCCGAATAGACGTTCCACCCATCGCCCGGCTGGTAAGTCCCCAAGTCAGAGAAAACGAACTGCGTGCCTTTCTGCGCGTCGTATTTTTGATAATACTCCGCGATTATTTTGGCACAGTGGCTCGCCTTGTTGTCGGGGTGGTCTTCGTAATGCGGGTCTATCATGCGCATGTCGAGTGCCATTTTCCGGGCATAGTCCGTGGCGATGAGCATCTTCGCCTTTTCTTCCGTTTCCGAAAGCGGCAGCCTGCCCAACAAGGTGGCATCGCCCGTCTTGGCGAACTGCATCAGTTTCTGTATGAAGTCCTCCTGTTCCGGCGTGGGCGGTATATGGTGCAGTATCTCGTTCTTGGCAGGACGGTCAACGCCCACATCCTCCGCCGTGCGGTAGTCCGTGATTTCATTATAGAAGGCGGCAAGCTCCGGCACTTTGATGAAGTAGCGGAAACGCTCCTTCTGCACCACGTTGTTCGTCACGTTGAACTCAAAATCCGTTGTCTTCTTGGCAAATATCGCCGACCACGCATCAAAACATCGAATGTCCTGCCGTTCCAGCTCCTTCGGGCGCAGGTACTTGAACAGCAGGTACAGCTCAGTCAGCGAGTTGCTGATAGTCGTGCCGGAGAGGAAGGTCGCCCCCAAGTCCTTGCCCGTGCGCTCCTGTATGGTGCGGATAGCAAAGAGCATGTTCAGTGCCTTCTGGCTTCCCTCGCTGTTCCCCAATCCCGCCACACGGTCGTGGCGCGTGTTGAAAGTCAGATTCTTGAACTGGTGCGATTCATCAATGAAAATGTGGTCGATGCCCATCTGCTTGAAGTCCACCACGTCGTCCGTGCGTGACTTTATGGCGTGTTCCACCTTCTCCAATTTCGCTTCAAGGTTATGCTTGCGCTTCTCCAGACCTTTCAGCATCGCCCGCGATACGTTCTTTCCCTGCTGGCGCAGCACTTCGAGGTTTTCCTCCACCGTGTCAAGCTCCGCTTGCAGGATGCGCTGCTGCAACTCCGGCGACTGCGGTATCTTGCCGAACTGGTCGTGCGACATAATGACACAATCGTAGTCGTTGTTCTTGATGTTGTTGAAGAAACGCACGCGGTTGGCGGTCGAAAAGTCTTTCTCCGAAGCGTACAGAATCCTCGCGTTGGGATATGCCGCTTGATAGGTGGCGGCAATCTCCGCAACATTGGCTTTCAGCCCGATAATCATCGGCTTGTGCGCCAAGTTCAGACGCTTCATTTCATGCGCGGCGATGCACATTATCAGCGTCTTGCCGGTTCCAACCTCGTGGTCACAAATTCCGCCGCCGTTCTGTTTCAGCATCCAGACGCAATCCATCTGCGAGGGATAGACGCTCCTGATGCCCCGGCTTGCCAGCCCTTTCAGATTGAGGTCGGGAAAAGTCTGATGCGAGCCGTCATACTTCGGGCGCACGAAACAGTTGAACTTGCGGTTATACATCGTCGTCAGCCGCTCCTTGAACTGTGGCGACTGCTCTTCGAGCCATTCGGAGAAGCCGTTTCGTATCTCGTCAATCTTGGCGTTGGCGAGCTGTATTCCCTCGCTGTCGCGCACCTTGATGTCGTTGCCATGCTCGTCCTTGCCGATGGACTTCATCATGTCGGGGCAGGTGTTGTGCAGGGCGTGTTTCAGAAGGTGCATACCGTCATAGTTCCGGTAATACCCCTTCACCAGAAACTCGTCCGTGATTTTCATGGTGCGGTAGCCGCACGCCACCGAAAACTCGTCCATGCTTGCGGAATAGGCGATTTTCACCTCCGTGTCGAACAGCCGGCTCATGTAGGCGGCATAGACACCCGTCGGAATCCAGCGTTCCCCGAAATTGAAGTCCAGATCCTCGAAGGCGATGCGCGGCGGTTCGGCTTCTTTCAGAGCCTCCAACGCCTGCTTCACCTCCGGCATACGTTCACTTTCGGGGTTTTCGCCCATCCAAGCCTCTATGCGTTCCGCCTTCTCTATCACGTTTCCGGCAATAAAGCGGTCCTTAATCTCGTAACCGGTTACGAGCGGATTGTAATAGATACGTTCTTGCAGGGCTGTGAGCAACTCCTCCGCCGTGCTGTCGGTTATCTCCCGCATATAGTCGAGATTGACCGTGCCATATTTGTTGAGCGACGCGGACAAGGCTTCTTCGGGAGAGCCTACGTTGGCATGGCTCTCCACGGAGAAGGAAACAGGACGATCGAAGATGTCCGCCTTGACAAACTTCCCGTTCTCCGCCCGTTCCAGCGAAAGGATGTCACGCCCGCCCGCGTCCATCATCACTAACTTCACGTTCTGCTTGGCGTTGAGGTTGCCGTAGCGCATGACAAACTCATCGTAACAGGTGTTTAGATGCTCTCGCCACGGGACATTTGCTTCATGCAGGTTCGATTCATAGCGGTACAGCCGCTCGTAGGCGTCACGGAGTAAAACATACTGTAACGCCTTCTCCTTCTGGTAGCCTTTCAGGTCGAGCGGCTGGAATGTCGCCCCGTATGGCGTGATGTCCTTCAGGTAGCCGATGTTATGACGCCCCCTGTCAGCCACCAGCGACCCTTCGCGCAGGTGCATCTCCGGCGTGCGGTGGTAGGCACGCGGCGAAAGGTCCACGACTTCTTCCTTCGGCTTCTCCGCTTCGATGTCGGGGAAAAGGGAGGTCGCCACCGCTTCCGGTGGGGTATCTGTAACGGCAGGTGCGGTGACTGCTTCCGGCTGTGTTTCCTCCTGCCGTGGTTGCTCACGGGGAGTGTCCGGCACGGCTTTCACTTCCATCTTTTCCGCCGCCGCTTGTTTCTCGTTATGCTGCCTTGCCAGTTCCCGAAGTTCCTTCCTGCGTTCCGGCGTCAAATCCATCATCATCTCGTAGAAGCCGTTGATGGGAGGATTGGTATCCCAGTCCAACGTGGCATAGATGTCGTCCGGGTCGGCAGGCTTGGCGGTGTTCTCCGTTTTAGCCTCCTTGTTCTCTGTTACAGTCTTAGGGGTGGTAGCCGTCGGCACAGCCGTAACATTTTGTGTGACATGCACCTGTGGCTTGGGTAGAACGCGCCTTGCCGAGCTTTCCTTTTTCGCCTCCTTTTTCTTTTTGGCGGTTTTCGGTTGTTGGCTGACTTCTTCCGTCATCCCCCAGAGATCGAGCAAGGATAGCTGCACACCGTCAGAATATTTCGGACGTGGCTCTATCTCCGGCTTTTCCTCTGTGGGTTGCGGTTTCTCCGTCGGAGTTTCCACCGCCTGCATCGAAGATGTTGTTTCCATCTTTATGGCAGTACGCTCCACCTCCTTTTGAACGGTAACTTTTTCTTCCGTTCCCGACTGCCGGATTGAACCCGAATACAGACGCATGGCGAGCCTGTAATGGAAATCCTCGTCGAGCATACGGTGCAAATCCCCGGCGATGCCTGCTGCCTTGCCCTCGTGCAGATAGACCATAGCGGGCTTCCCGTATGGGTCGGTGTCAAGTTTCGCCGTCGTATGCACGATGCGTTCCGGGTGGTGGATGAAATAGGCGTTGTCGGTCAGGTCGGTTTTCGTGTCCGTCTGTATTACGGTCATCAGCCGCTCGTCCTGCGACATTTCCTTCTTGCTGAGGTTCTTTTGCAGGACAATCAGGTCACTGCCCACTTCTGTCCCCGCGTTGTCCGTGAACAGGTTGTTGGGCAGGCGTATCGCGGATACCAGATCAGCCTTACTGAACAGCTCGTTACGCACGGAGGTCTTGGTGCTGTTCAATACCCCTTGCGAGGTGATGAACGCCACGATACCGCCGTCACGCACGGCATCCAGTCCTTTGAGAAAGAAATAGTTGTGGATGGCTTTCTGGGCGGAGCGTCTGCCGAATGAGTCGCTCCGCTGAAACTCAGGGTCGAACACGGCTATGTCTCCGAACGGAATGTTGGACACCGCCAAGTCGAAATAATTGTTGAACGGTCTTTCGATTTTCTCAAAACCGCAGGTGCGCGTTTTCTTGCCGGGATAGAGATGCCTCAGGATTGTACCCGTGAGCAGATCCTTCTCGAAAGCCATCACATCCGCATTGGGGTTGTGCCGCAGCATGGAATCCACGAACACGCCAACCCCCGCCGACGGTTCGAGCATACGGGCGGGGCGGACGCTGTAATCTGCCAGCACGTCCGCGATGGTGTCGGTTATCTCTTTGGGGGTGTAGAAAGCGGTCAGCACGGACGCTTTCAGCGAATCCACAAACCGCTTGTACTCTGTTTCGTCCTTGCTGTTCTCACGGATAAGCCTGTGCAACTCCACCGTCGGGGCGAACAGTTCGAGGTCGGATTTCGCCCACCGGACGGCATCCGTCAGTTCCTTTGCAGGGTTGAGGATACATTTCAGACCGCCGAAACCGCAGTACCTTTGAAGTATGGCACGCTCTTCGGTTGTCGCTGTCCTGTTTTCCCTGTCAAGGATGAATGCCGTCCGTATCGCCTCGATGTTGTCCCGCAGTTTCTGTTTGCGGTTAAACGCCATATTCCCCGATGTAAAGGACGGTTGCCCCCGTCAGCTCCGTATAGAGCAGGTCGTAATCGGAAGACAGGGCGAAGTTGTCGTCCGAAAGGTCATAGACGGAGAACACGTTGCCGACAAGCGGCATGAGTTTCAGAATAAAGGCTTCTTGTTTCTCTTCCGGCACTTCGTCGAAAAACTCGCTCTCCACGACTTCACGGAGAATGGCGTACCGGGAATAGCGCAGCCCGCGCAGCAGCGTGTCCATCGCCTGCTCTTGCGCGCCATCGGCGGGATAGCCTTCGAGCCGCGCCTTTTCATACGTTTCGGCGGCACGGTCGGCCCGTTCCCGTATGAAAGCGGTGTCAGTCGCCTGTTCAAACTTGTTCGTGCGGAGGTAGTCCAGCAGGTACAGACCGTAATAGGAAAAGTCGGTCTGACCCTCGTTTTTCTTCTTGTTGTTCATTACTTTGGAGTTTAGTGGATTGATATTTAACGGGATAATTGATTGGAAAAAGGAAGAAAAAGGCACTCGGTATCCCTCCGAGTGCCACCACTAAATCCAAAGTATGAGTGTAATCCGGTATCGAAGAACAATTCATTACTCTGAACAAGTGGCAAAGTTAGTGCAAATCGAAGACAATACGAAAAAAACTTGTTTGTTTCTATTGTTGAGATGCAGCCTAACTTATCAAAAGTTAGTGATTATTTCCTTTTTTTCGGATAGGAAGACTTGCATTTCTTTTCCGGGAACACGAACGTCGTGTTATATTCCCCGTCAAAGGCGACTATGGCATCGAAGTTCTTGCCCTGCTTGCTCTTGAAGCCTTTGAGCGGCTTGGTGTGCCCGTCGGTGAGCAGGTCTTTGATTTCGTCGTCGGACAGGGTGCGTCCCGCTTTCTGCCGGAACACGGGCAGTCCGCACTCCGTGTTGTCGCAACGTACCACCTTGCCGTAGAACCGCATCCTGCCCGTGCCGCACTTGGGACACGCGCAGCCGGAATCACGGCTGCCGAAGAGCTTGTCGCACGAGAGCAGTTCGGAGGTGATTTCCCGTGTGTACGCCTCTATCTCCTTGCGGAAAGTGTCGGCGGGCAGTTCCCCGCGCTCGATACGTGCCAGTTCCTTTTCCCATTCGCCCGTCATGGCTACATCGGCGATGCGCATCGTCTTCACCACGGAATTGAGGGCGAGTCCCTTTTCGGTGGGAACAAGCGACTTCTTGCAGCGTTCCATGTAACCGCGCTTGAAAAGCGTTTCGATGATGGACGCTCGTGTGGCGGGAGTGCCGATGCCGCAGTCCTTCATCGCCTGCCGCAGCGCGTCGTCCTCAATTTCCTTGCCCGCTGTTTCCATTGCCGAGAGCAGGGTGGCTTCGGTATGCAGCGGCTTGGGTTTGGTCTTTCCTTCGGTGATGGAGGTGGCTTTCAGCGTGAGCGTGTCGCCATCCTGCCAGCCGGGGATGGTAGTTTCCTCCTTTTCCTCGCCATAGACGGCACGCCATCCGGCTTGCTTCACGACACTGCCTTTCACGGTGAACTCCACTCCGGCACATTCTGCCGTGACAGCAGTCACGTCCTTGACGCATTTTTCGGAGAATGCCTCTATCATTCGTCCGGCAATCATCTGATAAATGGTGCTGTCCTCTTTGGAGAGGAAGAGCGGTTTCTCTCCCGTGACGAGCAGGGCATGGTGGTCTGTTACCTTGCCGTCATCCACGCTACGGCGTGTCGGGATGGCTTTTGCCCGCACCTTGTCTTTCCATTCGGGCTGCGTGCCGATAAAGGCGAGTAGCTTGGGGATTTCAGCGAACACGTCTTCGGGGATGTAGCGGCTTCCCGTTCTCGGATAGGTTATCAACTTCTTCTCGTAGAGCTTCTGCGCGATTTCAAGCGTCTGTTCCGCCGTGAAGCCGTGCTTGGCGTTGGCTTCTTTTTGGAGCGTGGTCAGGTCGTACAGCAAGGGAGTTTCCTCCGTCTTCTCCTTACGCTCTGCTTTCGTTACCGTTGCGCTGCCTGCCGCCTTTACCTTATTATATAGCTCCGTTGCCGGTTCTTTCGACTTCCATTTCTCGGAGGATGAGAGTTTCACGACCTCGCCGTCGCAACCGTCTGTTGCGATATGGAGCTGCCAGAATGCTTCGGACGTAAAACGGCGGTTCTCCCAATAGCGTTCACACACCATCGCCAGCGTGGGTGTCTGCACACGCCCCACCGAATACGTGCCATGTCCGGCGGCTATGGATAACGCCTGAGTGCCGTTGATGCCCACGAGCCAGTCGGATTCGCTCCGCGCTTTGGCGGCGAGGTAGAGGTTGTCGTATCTGCTGCCGTCTTCGAGTTTCCGCAGTCCCTCACGGATAGCTTTGTCGGTGAGAGAGCTGATCCACAGACGCACGAAAGGAGTGGTGCAACCCGTATAGTGGTAGAGGTAGCGGAAGATAAGCTCTCCCTCGCGTCCGGCATCGGTCGCCACGATGATTTGTTCGCTTGTGTCGAACAGTCTTTTGATGACTTTTATCTGCGACACCACGCCGCTGTCGGGCTTGTAACCTTTCTCCGTCCTGACCTGACGGGGGACGAGCGTGAATGTGTCGGGAATAATCGGGAGGTTGTCACGGACAAATCCGCGCACGCCGTAGCCGTCGGGCATGGCAAGCTGAACGAGGTGTCCGAATGCCCATGTCACGGCATAGCCGCCTCCCTCGAAATATCCTTCCTCTCTCTTTGTCGCGCCCACGATGCGGGCGATTTCACGTGCCACGGAGGGCTTTTCTGCAATGATTGTCTTCATGTCTTCTTCTTTTTTGTTGATACTTTGGATTTTATTTTGGATTCAGTGGCGGACACGGGATTACATTTTCATGCCTTTGTTGTTCTTCTTTTTCGGCTTCTCCTGCTGCTGTTGCTGGCGGTCGTCCTTTGGGGCGGTCTGACCTTTCTGCAAAGGCTCTTTCAGGTTCTTTGTCGCCTCGTTGGTTTTGCCCTCGTTGTTCACCGCCACCTGTGTGCGGCTCTCGTTGGACGGGGCGACCTGCTGGGCGTTGTCGGGGTTCGTTTCGTAGCGGTACGGGCGGCCCTTCTCCGGGTTGAACTTGATATACATCGTGGCATGGAAGCCCTGCTTGTCGGTCACGTTCTCCAGTTTCACGGCTTTGCCCGCCACATAGTCGGCTTTCTGCTGTTCGGTGAAGTTCACGTCGCTCCATTTGCTGATGGGGCGGATGCTGCCGTCCTCGTTCGTCCACGTGTTGCGGCGTTGCTCCTTCTTGGTCTGTGTGGCATTTTCCCCGCCTTGCGCCTGACTTTTCGACGTGTCGCCTTTGGTTTCCTGCGTCTGTACGGTACGGGGCGACCTTCCGGTTCCCGGCACGAACTCCACGCCGCGCTGCTCCACGTTCACTTGAAGGGTGGTGACGAACTTCCTGCCGTCGTTGCGCTCGATGAGCTTGTCGCGCACGGGCAGTCCGGCGCGGAGCATGTCCTGCTCCTGTTTGGTGATTTCCGTCTTGCCGATGCGCTCCGGGATGCGCACCTTGTTTGCCGGAATGTCCGTGATTTCATTCGTCTTGCGGTCGATGCTGATGTAGGAGGGGATGATTTCGCCCGTTTCCCTGTCCACAATGTCCACGACCCTGCCGAGGTTGCCCGTTTCGCGCAGGTTCTTCCGGTCATCGTCGGAGAATTTGTGTTCCTTGTACTCATCTAACTTCTGCTCCTTGCGGATGAAGTGCGGCACGAGGCTGACATTTCCCTCGCCGTCCTTCTTGAAGGAGAGGCGGGCGTCCAGCTCGAATGATTCGCCGCCGAAGGTGGGCTTGACCTTTACCAAGTCGGACTTGCCGTAGTGGAGCATCTTCGTAAGGTCTCCGGACTTTTCAAGGTCGTCACGCTTCACGCCCCATCTGTCCTCCAGCTCCTGCCAGTTGATTTTGCTCTCGTTGATGGGTTGGTAGCCCTGTCTGCCCTGCGTCTGTTGCGGGCTTTCCTGCTGTTCTTTCTGTTGTTCCATGTTTTCCTGTTTTTGAGGTTCTTGTTTCTCTGTCTTTTGTGCCGCCATCTCTTCCTGCACCTGCTGTTGATAAGGGAAGGTGTCGATTTTGTGCGGTGCAAGGATTTGTTTGTTCTGGTACGGATGCTGAAGCAGGTCTTTCATCACGCCAAGCATGGAATCCACTTGGTCTGCCGCGATGCGGTAGAAACCGAAGCGGCTGGGTTCCTTGCACTGCCGGAAGAAGTTCTTGAAGAAGTTGTCCAGCACGTCGCCGTGTCGGTCGAATTGCAGGAAACTCTGCGCGTTTTCCGCTTTCGCGGGGGTGCGCTTGGGTGTGCCGTCCGCGTTCAGCCCGGCAACCACGCTGATCTCGCCCGTCTTCTCGTCACGGACCACCAGCACGTCCTTTTCGTCTTTTTTCTTTGCCATCTGAAAAATGTTTTAATGGGTTATTTATGAAAGAAATTATGGATACGAGCCTTGTAGAAGGCTATATCTTCCTTTTTGAAGTCCTTGATATGGTTGGAAAGGAATGTCAGCACGTCCTCCTCGCTGTAATAGGTTTTCTTGCCCAGTGTCTTGTAGGGCAATGCGCCGACACTGCGGTAGCGTTGCAGGGTGCGCTTGCTTATCTGAAGCAGCATGCACAAGTCCTGATTGTCGAAAAGGCGGATGCTTTCCGTGATAGTAGGCTGTTTCCCCTCAGCCTTCATCGCCAGCAGCAGTTCGTCCTGACGGTCGAGCCGTTCCATCAACTTCTGCATCCAGCCTTCGAAGTTGTTTCGTGTGAGCAGTTCCATGACCTATGTCCTCCTTCCTTTGGGGTTGCCGCCCGTGCGCAACGTGTGGTTGCGTTTCAGTTCCTGCGGTGTCGCCGCGTCCTCGTTGACGGTACTCTCATCAAGCAGGCGGTCGATTTCCGACTGCCGGTAGCGGCATTTGCCGCGAAGCACGACATAGCCGATGCGTTGCTCGCTGCGCATACGCTGGAGGGTGCGGGTACTCACGTTAAGCAGGTGCGCCGCCTCGCGTGTGGTGAGCAACCTGTCGGGCGATGCCGCTTTCTTGTCGCCGGAGGCGGCACGGACGTGTGCCGCAATCTCCGCTATCTGTTCCGTCAATGACCGGAAGGCAGAACTTTCCATCGTTATCACTTTCATATTCAGTCCTTTATTTTTGTTTATTTTCATGAACATAGGCTGCGCCTCGGCATACCGTTCAAGCAAGTTTGACGCTCTACACTCGGCTTGCTCTATGTTTCTGCGACAAAATTCGGCAATAAACAAAAGGGGCTTTAACAACTCACTACGTGACTCACGTAAGATTTTTACGGAAGATGGCTCCGTAACCCGGTCAAACGGCGCAACAGGCAGCCTTTCAGTGGAAAACGGCACGTGTCCGGGAGTGTATCGTTACCTTTGCGGGCAAACCGATAATTGCATGAATATGGAAATAGTATCAATTGAGAAAAAGACTTTCGAGATGATGGTGGCGACATTCGGCGCACTCTCGGAGAAGGTCGCCGCACTGAGGCGCAAAAGCGACACGGGGCGCATGGAAAGATGGCTCACGGGCGAGGAGGTCTGCGGGCAGTTGAGAATAAGCCCGCGCACGTTGCAGACGCTGCGCGACAGGCGGCTTATCGGCTACTCGCAGATAAACCGCAGGTTCTATTACAAGCCGGAGGAGGTTAAGAGGTTGATACCGCTTATCGGCACGCTCTATTCGCACGGCAGATGATTTGATTTATTCACCCACTGAATCCGAAGTTATGATGAACGAGACCAACGATGTTTTTACGATGGAAGACGAGCCGATAGCCTCTGTGATGCAGGATATGCGCAAAGGCTCGAAATGGCTGTCTGTATTTCTGGAAAGTTACCGCCCTCCGCTGGACGGGGAACGTTACCTGACTGACGGTGAGGTGGCGGAACTGCTCCGTGTCAGCCGACGCACCTTGCAGGAATACCGCAACAACCGCGTGTTGTCCTTCATACTTTTGGGAGGGAAGGTGCTTTACCCGGAAACGGGGCTGCGCGAGGTGCTGGAAGCGAACTACCGCAAGCCGCTGGAGTGAGGCGGCCAACATGAAAAAGGAAACGGGCGACATTTTGTGGTGCTGCCCGTTTACTTTTTATATACTTGGGTGTTTTAATGACCTTAAAACCAGTTTTTTGATTGATCCAACCAATTTCTATCGTTAGAAATTCATATAGTTAATAAAAAGTTGTAACTTTGCATTTAACGCAATCTAAAAATTAATTGTAATGGCAATTTTAAACAACATTAAAAATGTACTATCAGAAAAAGGAGTTATGAGCAAATGGTTGGCAAAACAATTACAGAAAGATCCTGCAACAGTATCTAAATGGTGTAATAATCATTCTCAACCTGATTTGTACACATTTGTTCGTATTGCAAATTTGCTTGATGTTGATGTTCATGAACTTATTTGTCATACAAAAAAATAGTATCTAAAGGAATATAGATGTTTCACCATTTTTAAGCATGTAAATAAAGTGTATGAGCAATAAAATTTGGAATTTTGATATATTAGTTGATGATTGTTTTGTTAATTTTAATACAAAAAAGCAAGAAATAAATCCAGATCATAATGACAGGTTATTATCAGTTGCTAATGGCTTTGAAGATGGCAGTTGGAGATATCGTCAATTCAAAGAATTTGTTTTCAGTAATATTGCAGAAACAGCTTTGTCTGCACAAGAACGAGAGAAATTAATAGATAATGATTACGGTAGGCTTATTGAGGCTGCCAAACATTTACGACTTGTTGACAAAGAGCAGAATGGAAAGGGAAGTGAAATAGCGGAAATTATTCTATATGGCATAATGAAGAACCATTATAAAGCCTTATCTGCAATACCTAAAATTTTTTATAAACAGAATGATAATGATAATGCAAAGGGCTCTGATTCTGTACACATTGTAATTGACCCAAATGGAGGCTTTCAACTTTGGTTAGGAGAAGCTAAATTTTATAATTCTCTTGAGGATGCGCGATTATACGAACCAATAAATTCTGTTGAACAAATGTTGCGCAAACCTATTATGAAAAAGGAATGCGGAATAATGACCAATCTCAATGAACTTGATAAACAAATTGAAAACCAAACATTACTTAAAAAGATAAAAGAATGTTTCGATGAGAATACTTCCATTGACGAAATAAAACCCAAACTACATATACCTATTCTTTTATTACATGAATGCCAGATAACAGCAAGTACTACTGAAATGAGTGATGAGTATAAAAATAGTATTATTTCTTTTCATAGAGATCGTGCTCATTCGTTTTTTAAGAAGCAGATCAACAAGCTTAGTTCTGTTCATAAGTATTCGGAAATAAACTTTCATTTGATTCTTTTTCCTGTTCCTGATAAAACAAAAATAGTAAACTGGTTTATTTCACAAGCAAAAAATCTCAAAAATGATGCAGACGAATGATATATATAATACATGTTTAGATATAAGTAATGTTCTAAATGCTGGTGATATAAGTAATGCAAGATCCAAAGTAATTACATTACTTCATGAGATTAATGGTACTAACAATAATTCATATATGGAATTAGTCAACCATCTTATTCGTGAAGTGGGGCTTTTACCGTATATTGATACATATACTGCATCTTGGGAAGATCGGTTTGTATGTGAAGTTTTTAAAGTTAATATTGGAGAAAGAAAACCTTGTGTCTTACATACTGCTCAATCACAGGTATTAAAGAAGTTATTAGAAGGGAAAAGCGTTGCGGTGAGTGCTCCTACAAGTTTTGGTAAAAGTTTTGTTATTGATGCATTTATTGCGATTAAACAACCAATTAATGTTGTAATATTAGTACCTACGGTTGCTCTTGCAGATGAAACAAGAAGACGAATTTGCCGAAAATTCTCTCATCAATATAAAATAATTACAACAACAGATGTAGAACTTGCGGAGAAAAACATATTGGTATTTCCGCAAGAAAGAGCTTTTGCCTATATAGATAAACTTCCTTCAATTGATATTCTAATCGTTGATGAGTTTTATAAGGCAAGTACAAATTTTGATCTTGAAAGAAGCTCCACTTTACTCAGTTCAATGGTAGAACTCGGAAAGAAAGCTAAACAAAGATATTATCTTGCCCCAAATATCCATGAAATAGAAGAAAATGTATTCACTGAAGGGATGACATTTCTGCGTATGGATTTTAAGACCGTTGTAACGCATGCATGGCGGTTATATAAAAGCAGACCAAAGAATGAAGATAAACAGAGTTTTAAGACACGTAAACTTATTGAATTAATAAATACAGGTATAGGTAAAGCTTTGATATATACCGGCACATATAAGGGAATTGAAGAAGTAACAACAATTCTTAACAGAAATTTATATAATAAAGACTCTGAACTGCTTGCTAATTTTTCTGATTGGCTGGAATGCAATTATGGAGAAAAGTATATTCTTAAAGATTTAGTCAAACATGGTATTGGTATTCATAATGGTCAGCTACATCGTTCTCTTAGTCAAATTCAAATAAAACTATTTGAAGAACAGAATGGGTTAGATTATTTGGTATCGACCTCGTCTATAATTGAAGGAGTAAATACTCAAGCAGAGAGTGTCGTTTTATGGTCAAATAAGAACGGGGCTCATAAGATTGATTATTTTACCTTTCGCAACATCATTGGACGCGCAGGCAGAATGTTTCGTTATTTTGTAGGTCGTGTCTATATGCTTGAAGAGCCACCAAGTCAAGAAAATACTAAATTGAGATTAGAGTTTCCTGATGATGTAGTAAAAAAACTTGATGGAAATGACCCCGGTATAAAATTGAATAATGAACAATATGTAAAAATTCAACGATATCAAGATGAAATGATAGAACTTCTTGGAACGGATATTTGGCATAGAATTGAAAGAATACCACAAATCAGAAGTTGTAAACCATCAATGTTAAAGATAATTGCGGAAAAATTGAAAACTGATTCCAATTGGCCAACAAATTGCGATGCTTTACAAAACAATAATACATGGGAATGGAGGGATGCTTTAGGAGATATCATAGAAATTTTGGAATATCATCGAAAAGGACATTTACGGTATTATGCATGTGCATGTAGTAATGGATGGAAAATGACTATAAAAGAGCTATATAACACAGTAAAAGATTATGGTATTACATATGAGGATATATTTACATTTGAAAGATATGTATCCTTTAATCTCTCATCTATTATTGCGGTAATTAATATTATACGTCAAGAACTTTATCCTAATTCCTCAAATATCGCCAATTTTGTATATAAAGCATCAAATGCCTTTTTACCTAAAATTGTATTTCAACTTGAAGAATACGGATTACCGAGGATGATTAGTAAAAAGATACAAAATGCAGGTCTTATAAATCTTGAAGACGATTCTAAAGAGATTACAATCGTTATACAGGAATTTAACACGATAGGAATTGAATACCTTGAACAAAAAATACCTAATCTCCATTCATTTGACAAATATATATTAAAACATTTTATGAACGGAATTCGTTGCATAACGACAAATCAAAAGAATTAAATAATAGCCATATTATTACCTCTATATTTTTTGAGATATGATATGGCTATTTAGATAAGGATCCATATAGAAATTCTTTCGTATAATTTTCATTTGATATCTTCAACAGTACGCAGTTTTTCCGTTCTGTATAAACATCACGTATGTTTGCCGCTTCTCTTGTGAGAGAACCTTTCCTACCAGCCACATGCGGAACAGGTAGGTGTTGTAGGTGTTCAGCCGAAAAGCAATCAGAATAATGATTTCAGGCGCGTACACGTCCGCGTACAGCCCGTTTTCAAGCTGCATGTAGCGGCACACCTTGTAGTCGTTCAGCACGTCAGACTTGCGGACGGCTTTGATGACGGCGTTCACTGCCGGGACGGTCGTATGGAACAGTCCGGCTATTTCGGTGGCGGTCATCCACACATCGTTACCGGTTACGCTGACCGCCTTGTCCTCTATGATGATTATGTCACGTTTCATGGCTCCTCTTTTTTAGATGGTGCAACCTGCAAATTCCTCGACGTTGTTTAACCTTGCGGCAAGGTTTTCCATATCCTGATTGAGTTTTTCTTTGGTTATCTTCGCGTAAATCTGCGTCGTCTTTATGCTCTTGTGTCCAAGCATGGAGCTGACCGTTTCGATGGGTACGCCGTTGGAAAGGAAAACTGTCGTGGCTGCCGTGTGGCGGCTTTGATGCCACGTGATATGCTTGGTGATGCCGCAACGCTTGGCGACGGCACGGATACCGGCAAGGCACGTGTTATAATGCGGAACGGGGAATATCCTGCCGTTCTCGCATAGCCCACGGTATTTGCCGATTATGCGGTTGGCGATGTCAAGCAGGCGGATGTTGGACACCACGCCCGTTTTCTTGCGGTTGATGTTTATCCACTCGTGTTCGTCGAAATAGGTACGGATATTCTCTTCCGTGAGGTTGCGCATATCCGCGAACGACAATCCGGTGAACGCACAGAACAGGTAGAGGTCGCGGTACAGTTCCTGTTTGGCGTTTTTCAGTTTCCCCTCCATCAGCAGGCGTATTTCGTCTTTGGTCAGGAAACTGCGTGTCGTTTCCTCCTTCTTGATTTCATACTCGCGGAACGGGTCGCGTGTCAGCCACTCGTTGTTGATGGCGATGAAAACCATCGTCCGTAGCGGGCAGACATACAGCCACACGGTATTGGTGCAGCAGTGCTTGTCCGTGCGCAGGAACATCTCGAAATCGGAGATGAAAGCCGGGGTAAGCTCTTTCAGGGCGATGTCCTTCACATGGTAGCGGATGTCGAGGAACTCTTGCAGGTGCTTGTAAACGACACGGTACTTTTCCAGTGTACCTTTTGCTTTCATGCCTGCTTCCACCTGTTTCTCATAGTTCTCGTTGTGCCGACGGAACACCTGCATCAGCGTGTGGTAGCGGTGTTCCAGTCCGAGAAAGGCGTTCTTTACCTTCTCCGCCGTGACGAAGTTGTCACGCTCCATGATTTCCTGATAGTGTCTGTTGATGCGCACCCGCATCTTGTCAAGCATACGGTTCGTTTCGAGTGCCGCCGCGCTTCTGCCCGTGACACGTCCCCCTTTGGTGTCCCACAGTTTCGGATCGACTGTCAGCTTGCAGCTGAACTGCGTCTGGCTGCCGTCCACCGTGATGCGTCCCATGACGGGTACTGTCCCGTCCTTTTTCACTACCTGACGCTTGAGGTAGTAGATTACTGAAAATGTACTCTTCATCGTTCTTAATTTTTGGATTTCAAAATTAGTTGGTGAAGAGTCCGGTGTCGGTACGCAAAACGGGGAGGAACGGCGCAATCTTTTTTCCGTAACCGTATTTGTTACGTGAGTTGTGGGTAACTCACTATAACATAGTGTCTTGTTTCGCCATTCGTACCCGTTTGTCGCATTTTCGGACATGGTTACGAACAAGTAACGTTGCGGCGTCAAGATTTGGCTTCGGCAAGGATTGTAATGGCTTCACGAATTATCGCCACTTTAACTAAAACCCTTGTAACTCAATTCTATCACTATATCTTTCCGCATTTCACTTTTTTGTAGTAACTTTGCCATACTCAATAAACAATAATATTATGCAGAAATGGAGTAAATACGATTATACGGTCGAACCCTTTACCGAAGACTATTGCGGCAACTTGGCATGGGGCAACTTGGGAAACCTCATTCTTCGTTGCGCCTCATTGCACGCTGGCGAACATGGATTTGGCTACCCCCAAATGATAAAGTTACACCACGCTTGGGTACTGTCTCGCTTGGTTATCGAGATGAGCGAAATGCCATGTTCGGGCGACGCATTTAGCATCAAGACATGGGTTGACCGCCTTTATCGTCAATTCACCGACCGCCACTTCAGTATTCTTCGCCCTGACGGCACAGCATACGGGCACGCCACCAGTATTTGGGCTCTCATTGACACGCAAACACGCCAACCCGCTGACCTTGAGAAGTTGCCCAATGGTGGATTTTCCGATACGCTTATACCCGATGAGCCTTCGCCCATTCCAACCATGGGACGTATGCGTATGAAGTCGCCCACTTTAGTAAACACTCACAAAGCGGCCTACTCCGACCTCGACATTAATGGTCATGTCAACTCCATTCGCTACATTGAGCTCTTGCTCGACTTCTTTGATGCGAACGAGTTAAAGGCGCACCCCGTCCGTCGCATTGAAATGGCTTACTGCCTTGAGTCGTACTGCGGTGATAAGCTTCAGATTTATCACGACATTGATGCCAAGAACGACAAGCGCCACTTATTCGAAATCAGAAAAGACGAAAGCATTATCGTCAAAGGCAGCATAGAGTTTTAATAAGTAATGAGGTTAGAGGATTAGAGGGTTAAAAAACTACTTATCAAACTCACTAAACTTATTAAACTTATTATACTCATTAAACTAACCAACTTATTATACTCATTAAACCAAATACACTCAACATATAAATGGGAAAAGTACTTATTATTGGTGCAGGTGGTGTTGCAACAGTTGCAGCCCACAAAGTAGCCAAGAACACGGACGTGTTCAGCGAAATCATGATTGCAAGCCGCACGAAGTCAAAGTGCGACGCTATCGTTAAGGCCATCGGCCGTGACGACATAAAGACAGCACAAGTTGATGCTGACAGCGTAGAAGAGTTGGTAAAACTCTTTAATGAGTTTAAACCCGACTTGGTAATGAACCTCGCCTTGCCTTATCAAGACCTCACCATTATGGAGGCTTGTTTGCAATGCGGTTGCTCTTACCTCGACACGGCTAACTACGAACCTAAGGACGAGGCACACTTTGAGTACTCTTGGCAGTGGGCTTACAAAGATCGTTTTGAGAAGGCTGGACTCACCGCTATCTTGGGTTGCGGCTTCGACCCGGGTGTAACCAGCATCTACACAGCCTATGCTGCTAAGCACCATTTCGACGAGATTCAATACCTCGACATTGTTGACTGCAACGCAGGTAACCACCACAAGGCTTTTGCCACCAACTTCAATCCCGAAATCAACATTCGCGAGATTACGCAAAAGGGCCTTTATTGGGAAGACGGCCGTTGGGTTGAAACGGAACCGCTCGAAATACACAAGCCCCTCACCTACCCCAACGTAGGTCCGAAGGAAAGCTACTTGCTCCACCACGAAGAGATTGAGAGCCTTGTTAAGAACTACCCCACTATTAAGCGCGCTCGCTTCTGGATGACGTTTGGACAAGAATACCTCACCCACTTGCGCGTCATTCAAAACATTGGTATGGCTTCTATCAAGCCTATCATGTATCAAGGCATGGAGATTGTTCCACTTCAGTTCTTAAAGGCAGTACTCCCCAATCCGCAAGACCTGGGCGAGAACTACGAAGGCGAGACAAGCATTGGTTGCCGCATTCGCGGTTTGAAAGACGGTAAGGAACACACCTACTACGTTTACAACAACTGCTCTCACCAAGCTGCTTACGAAGAGACTGGCATGCAAGGCGTAAGCTACACCACAGGTGTTCCCGCTTGCATTGGTGCACGTATGTTTATGCTCGGACTTTGGAAGAAGCCCGGTGTGTTCAACGTTGAAGAGTTCGACCCCGATCCCTTCATGGAAGAACTCAACAAGCAAGGCTTGCCTTGGCACGAAGTGTTCGACGGCGACCTTGAGTTATAATATATTTTATCAACAATATGTAAGTAACGCAGCAATTGGAGGGGACAAACCTCTAATTGCTGCGTTACTTATATTTTGTTCATTTACTTTTACCACATGACAAAGCCTTTTCTTACGCTACTATTCACCTTTTGTACCTTCTCTGCTTGTTTACATGCCAACACAAACGATAGCATCACCGTTCGCCACACGGCCGAACAATGGTTTGAAACACATTCAAGCCAACAAGGCGGGAAGCAACAACGAGTAACAGCAATCGATCGTTCACCGATTACGCTAAAGGTTCATCCACGCGGTTGGCTTTGCCAAAAAGGGAAGCAGTTCGTACTCCTTAGCAAAGATGAAGCAACACCAACTGTTTTGGGGTATGGAAGCACAAGTCCCCAAGGGGCAATCCCCACCGCTCTACAATCCATACTCAACACACAAAGCACCCATCAAAAGTCGAAGGACTATCCAATAGCAGGAGCGAAATGGCAAGCCACGGCTCCATTGCTCACCACGCAGCACGGAGCCGAAAGTCCGTACAACGACCTTTGTCCTTATTATACCGACGATAAAGGCAACGTGTCCACCAATCGCTGTTTGGCTGGCTGCGTAGCCATCGCTATGGAACAAGTGCTCACCTACTATCGACGCACCTATACCCTACAAGACACCCTACATGGTTGGACCACCGACCACTACTCCGTGGCCGATGTTCTCCCCGGACAAAGCGTTGACACACGACTTATACTTGATAACTATAAGGCAGAGACGGGGACGTCCGAACAACGCACGGCCGTAGCTCAACTTATGTATTACTTGGGCATGGCCGCCCACATGAATTGGGGATTAAACGCCAGTGGAACGAACACGTATCGACTCATCGAACCATTGCAACGCGCCTTCGGACTAAAGCACGTGGCCTATTTAGATAGCTATCAATACAACCCTGTTGACTATTGGAACTACATAGCCGCCAACATTATGGCTGCACGCCCTGTGTATTATGCAGGAGCCAACCTTGACACGGGCGGACACGCCTTTGTGTTGGACGGACTTGACGACGACGGACTCTTTCACGTTTGTTGGGGCAGTGACGGCGACTACGACGGGTTCTTTCGTTTAGACGTATTATATCCCCACGAACCCGTTTACGATCGCCACGACGTAGTCGACACGGGGTACTTTTGCAATCAAGAAGCCTTGGTCGTATGTCCTGACGAAGTGACCGACGTGGCCCTCCCCGACTCGCTTCACCGCACAGGGCTTGAGATTGCGATTGACTCGCTATGGTTGGTCGATTCTCCTACCAATACGTGTAACACTCGCATGGGCATTGCCCTACGCAACACCTCTTCTCAACCACTCACCACCACCTTCGCCTTCCTGCTCAATGCGCCCACCGATACAGCCACTTTCAAGCAAGCCGATTGGTTAGCCTTCACGGGCTGTACGCTAATGCCTGGCGAGCGCGACACGCTTTACGTTCGTCCCGTAATGTCTCATATAGGACCTCACACGCTCTCAGTCACAGCCGATGGCGAACACATCTTGAGAAGTATCGACATTGACATCGTACCCAATAATGGTAGCATGTGGGTAGCATACGACACACCACAACTTAGCATCAACGAAGAAGAAGGCACTGCTACGATTACGCACCACATCACTAATCCTTCGACTACCCAACGTGCCTCAACTTACTTCCTTTCTGAATTGGTTGACGATGAGACGGGCGCTGACGTGAAGAAAATTCATAACATATTTCTCTCCGCTGCAGCCGACACCACCTTTCATGTCACGTTTCGACAACTCAAGGCCGAACATTCCTACACCTTTAATTGGTGCTATGGTTGGAATAACGTTGTTTATAGTACTTCCTTCTCTCTGCCTGCCACCAGTGGCATTGAAGGAGTCAAACTAACAAATACCAACGAAACGCTTGATGCACAATACTTCACGCTTGATGGGCGTCCATTGGGTACGAAGCGCCCTACCCTCTCCGGTGTATACATTCTGCGCGAAGCCAATAAATCACGAAAAATCATAATCCCTTAATATGCTGAAGAAAGCTAACATACAAACCTTACTCGTTTCAACCACCGAGAATGGTGAAGACCTCATTCGCACCGAGTCTGTAGGTGGTTGCTTAATTGAAGAAAACGGCATCATGCTGCGCTACACCGAAAAGGAAAACAAGGGCACAGCCACGTTGCTCCTTACCGAAGGCCTTGCCGACTTGAAGCGTCACGGTCATACCGAGTCGCGCATGACCTTTGTCGAGGGTAAACTTCTGCCTTGCCTTTACACCACGCCCAATGGTTCGCTCGACTTTAGCCTTTACACTCACAGTGCATCATTCAAGGTCGATGCACAAGGTGGGCGCTTCGAAGCGCGCTACACGATGTTAGCCGCTGGCAAACAAGTGGCCGACAACGTACTAACGGTGGAGTTTACTTTCTTGGGGTGATTTCTTAGGGTTAACTCGTCAACTTAAAAACCCGTCAACCCATCACTCCGTCAACTCGTTAACTTAAAAATAAAATGTCAGAATTTCCAAAATGGCTTTTAGCTTTAACGGGGCTAAGCCTTATACCTTTACTTATCTGTCCTGTGTACTTATTCGGGGCACAACCTTTTGGTACGAGCGATAGCGCCTTTGTTCGCTTTCTGCTCTACATGGCCACCCAACTTCTGTGGTTCTTACCTATCATCGGCTTCTTCACCAGCCTCAACGCGTGGCGCTGTGGTTACAACAAGCGCAGCATAGCTATCGCCATCATCTCTCTTCTTATTAGCATTGGTGGAATAATTGGTGTGTTCTGCTAAGCCACACTGAGAAAACAACGCAGCAATTGAAAGGTCTGTCTTCCAGTTGCTGCGTTACTTTTTATTACTCGGTTTATGGATTTGTATAGGTATTTTGAGGAAAATGTAACTAATTGATTTTTAGAGTAAGCTCAAAGAAAAATAACAAAATTCATTTCTTTACGCTTGCATTGCACTATCTTCGCATCGCATTACACCTACAGAAAGCCCACAGGGATTAATGTGGGTGGGTGCTACTTTTATGAAAAGAGCGTTTACTTGACGCTTGTCTTTGACAAATCGCAAACTTCTCACAATTATTGCAAACAGTCAGAAGACAAGACAACGGTAGATGCTCACGGTAGATATATTTATACACTGTCGTGGTTTGTCGTATACATATAACATATACGACTCAGTCCACGTATGGGATTATCATATACCATGCGTGGGCTTTCTGCGTTGTCCGTCTCGACTGTTGGGGCACGTGAGAAGGCCTGCGATTTGTGAGAAGGACAGCAAGCAAACTCCACGCTTGAACCAGTATTATTTTGTAAGTATCTATAAATCAAAAGAAACCTTACAGCATCAAACGTAAATGATACCATAAAGTTCCCATTGTCTGCGAGAAATCAATCTTGTGTTGTTTAAATCAGAAAATGAATCGTTAGCTGCAAATTAGCGATTAACATCCATTAACTCGTCTTTTGCCGTTTCAATGGCTGTAAGTTTCAATTCGTCTTCACCCTCCAAAGCATCCAATACTTTGTCGGCAAGCCAAAGGGTGAGCATTTCCTTTTCATCCACTTTGAAGTATGTTGCCATTTGAATTACTTGACTTCTCTTTGCTCGCCTATCCCCACGTTCAATCTTGCTGAACATTGGAGTATCTATTTCTAAGTATGCAGCTACTTGACGCTGCAATATTCCTTGTTCGTCTCTTAGAGACCTTATCTTGTTTCCTAATAACATATCCGTTTTATTCTTTGTCTAATATTACGATTTCCCAATAGCCTCCAAATCTACCACCTGTTCGTTTAATTTTGCCTAATTCACGAAGTTTACGTATTTGTTTCTCAATTCCTCGTGAAGACATATTCAATTGCATTGCGATTTCGGCGGCTGTTATATGTGGGTCTTGTTTTATAATATCTATAATCAAGTCTTTTGTTTCTGGACTTCTTTCCGATCTTTTCGTTTTTTGTTTCCGAACCTCTTTCCGAACCAAGTATAGCTCTTTCCGAACTTTCACTACATCCTTCATGAACAGGAATAGTAACCAAGAACGTCAAGCGGTCATCAGCTGTTTCAAAGATGGCACGGAACCATTATTCTTTTGTCCCTTTCGCTGTTACGTTTACAGGCACAGAATATGGACGGCAACTGCCAGCAGGGCACCATATCACTATCAGCTGTTTGCCATCCACCTCCTCCACAGAAGTGCGAGGCAAATAGTATGAAGCCATTTTGTTATTGTAGACCACCATCTCTTGCAAAATGTTATCAATCCCTTCTACAGGTCGTATTGCCATGCCAGTCTTATCTTCGGTATCTACTCCAACGATAATATACCCACCACCAAGATCATCAAAGTCATTGGCGAAAGCACATATTGTGATATATGCTGCCTGGATTCCAACCATTCTTGAACTCAATGCGATTGGATTCTATTTTCTGCTTGTTAAGCAGGTCGTTTATGTTTATTGCTAGTGCCATATTGTTTTTTTTATACAAATGTTCAAAAGGCTATCTATCGTTTTTTCCAAGGACTCTTTATATAAAAGGCCTTCAATATATTCGTTGGGAATGGAGGAGTAGCCATATTTCGCTCCAAGTACTGCACACGCCACTGCTGCATTTGTATCTGCATCGCCTCCTGCATTCACCACAACAAGAAGCCCATCAACAAATGAAGTCGTATGCCAGTAAGTCCAAAGAGCCACTGATAATGTAACTAAAGTATAGCCCATGTGGTCATAGTCTACCAAATTCTTAACATTTGATTCACGCCACGCTTTGTCCACGTATTCGCAGATTTCTGCATCATATAACTGTGCCAAACTTTTTATTTGAAATAATGTCGGTGGTTGCATACCATAAACCAATGCGTGTATAAGTTCGGACACTATTACGCATGAGCCGACACATCTTGGATCGTAATGGGTGAGCCGACAAATATTTTCTGCACAAGTCCTTACTTCTTTTGGAAAAAGGCCGACGACTGAGGTACGCATCAGCCCACCATTTGCTGCAGACTGATATTTACTCATTTCCCATACCTTGTGGGATACATCAAACGGATGCTCCACATAGTCGCCAATCATCAGCACCTTATAGGTATTTTCTCCAATACCCATAGGAGTGCCATTGGCCCAGTCTTTGAAGTGTCTGGCGATGTTGTAAAAATTAACACCCTTGTCTTCAATGACCTCATCAGCAATGCAGAGCATCATGTCGGTATCGTCCGTCCAGTCACCAATTTCCCAACGTTTCCGATGTCTGTCTTGGTATATCTGCTTGTAGTGTTGTAATCCATGAGGATATTTCCAAGCGATATCCTCATCTGTCATGAATTCCGTCCCCAATCCGAGTGCATCGCCTATGGCTTGACCATAAAGGCAACCTCTAAATCTGTCAATAGTTTTATGCTCCATAGCCGTATAAATCTAAATTTTGACATTGGTTGTTGTTTTGATACAATTCGCTATAATCAATTGATTTCGCTATAAATCTCGTCATATTTTGACGGATTTAAAAAGATTCTCCGCTATAATTCCGTAAAAAGTCGCTATAATAGATCCTCTTATGATTGAGGTATAGTATACCAAGTTCGTCCTTCCGCTTTTATTAAACACTCTTTACTCATGTTTTTCAGCAAATCTCCGAGCATACGAAGTTTTTGCTCTTCCGTCTTGTTGATAGGTAGCACATCTTTGATATATTCGTATATGCTATCTCGCTTGGCACCTTCTTCACCTGCATTGCTGAGATATTGTAGAACCATTTGACGCAACCTCTCCTTATCCAATCCTTTTGTTTTTGTGTAAGAAGGTAGTTGGTGCGTGTCTTTTGCGATACTTAAAGAGATGTTGTAATGCGGAGCCTCGCCCTCTATAAGCCCACGCTTAAGCAAGTCTTGGGCAACGTCCTCATGAATGGTTCTGCCTTTCTGCACTGCATCAAGTGAGATGCAATCCCAAAGAGAAAGAGTGTTGTTTGTTTTCAACAAATCAGTGTATCGTTTGTTGATTTCGTTGCCATAGATGCGGACAACGACTTTCTTCTTTATCGGGTCAATCTCATAATCTGGCATAGGGAAATGTCTGCGCCATTGCTCGCTGAACATCTTCTTAATACCACGACTTACGGTGTCAATCATATTGAAATCAACCATAGCTCTACACAGACATTCATTGCGGAAATGCGTCTGAGGTTCTTCGTTTCTCAAAGCATTCTCCAAAGTGCCAGGAATGAATGTACCAGCATTGGAATAATATAAGTAGCCCGGATTCTCCACGAAGTTGATGCGTTGTTGAAGTTCATAATCCTGATGGGCGATGCAGTTATGAAGAGCCTCACGAATCGTATAATCATCATACTGCTTCATTGTATCCGGGAACAGCGTACCGCCAGGCATTTCTCTCAAAGTCAGGTTTTCTATCTTTGAGAGAATTTCGTCCACCGTTAATATGAATGGAACGGTGAAGTGCTCATAGTCAACAACGTCTTGATTTGCATCACGACGCGTCCATGTTACCTGTGTCACAGCAGGACGCAACTTGAAGGCTGATTCGTATTTGCCAAGCAATATAATGGCAGCACGAGTAATACCACCATTCCGTATCAGACCGCACTTGCCGAGGAATGTCTGAACGTTCCAAGCGTTCACTTCTTCCGCAGGTATGCGGCTGTGCACTTTCTTAAACATCATGCGAGCCTTGGCAACAGCAACTTCGTCTAAATCATCTATTGTGGCATCAGGTACAATTTCTGCAGACCAGTCTTTGGCGGTGTAGATAGGTTCTTCAAGAATGACAGCCATCCTCTCTTGCGTCAACTCCACCAAAGAATCTTCTATCCGCTGCCATGCCTTCTTGTGAGCAAGTACAGGACGACGAGGCTGATGCTTAGGAATGTGGATTATCCATACTCGCTTGTTTGTATCATCAGTTACAAATTCTTCTATACTCAGTCCTTCAGATGACAGATAAGTGCATTGTTCCGTCAGTTTGAACGTTGCCGACTGTGTATTGGCAGGTTGCCCATTGAATGTAAGCCTTGAAATGTCCGTCCCGACGATTTCGAGTGTCTTGTCTTTGACACCAATCACTAAGTGTCCACCCTCCATATTGGCAATGGCAGACACATACGAGATGACATCGTCCTTTTCGTCTCCACAGAAAGAGTTCTTCAAATTCTTGAACTCTTTCCATTCACATCGTGCATTCTCTTGTGGGTACTCGTGGCTGAGGTATTGTTGTAATTCGAGTTCGAGCATAACTTCTATTCAATAAATAATATAGCTTATAAACAAATCTATGCCAATAATGTAACAATCCTAATTATAACATATAATTTCACGTTAATTAGTTTCATGTTCCTGTAATAGTTTCCGATGTAGGATTCTGTTTGTGCATTTCAAAGTTCCGCATAGCTATAGCTTTGTTATCGTTAGCATAACAATATTCACACTTGTGAATACATGTGTTGTATTGGCCTATATCCTTAGCCTTCATGCACCCACAGAATTCCCGTTGTCCCTTGTCTTTGTTGTCGCCACGAGTGGCATACTTGCCATTATCTAAGACTATGGCATCTGCTAGTAAAGGATCTGATTCACCAAAAATATCAAGCTGGGGCATTGAGTACATCTTGACTTTCAAAAAGTCCATAAGCACCTTATCGTTATGTGCTCTTTTAATCATCAAAGCATCATCAATACAATGGTTATGCTCCACACCTTCAAAGTCTGCGGCTTCACCGCAAGTTGCCAGCGTATAGTTCCACCCCTTACGTTTATTAAGTGCAACAAGTCTTTTAGCTAATTCTATCATCTGGTCTTTCGTCCACTCTAAATAATGTACTCCCGCGTCATCAAGGTTCTTCTTTACTTTGCGATAAACGGTTATATCTGCGAAACTAAAGACAAGTTTTTCTGTATAGCCACGTAGTTGGTCACCGATGTTCTCTATTTTAACAAGTAGGTCATCCATACTTATTTTGTCTGTTAAGATGAGGGGGTCAAAACGCCAGATAACGCCTCCCTTACCCAATTGACGGACAAGTTCCTTGAATGTCTCTATGCGGAACGACAAAGAAGGCACAGACTTCTCAAGTCCTTCTTTTTCGTAATCATTGAGCGAGTACTGCACGTAGCAACCTATTCCACGTTCTTTTAATTTTGGCAAGTACTTCAGAAGAGAATGTGGATTCTTAGACCAAAACACGATGAAACGTGTTTGGTCATAAGCAACATACGACTTTGCTCCATTGAATGGATTAGTCCAAGCAGAGTAGCCTTTCTCTAATCGGAGGAAAAACCAATCGCAGTAAAAGGCAGGTATATCAGTGCTTCTACTGGCTGATATTATCTGTGGATGCTGGGCGTCAACAATCCGCCCATCTTCCAGCACAATTTCTTTTTTTTGCCATGTTGCCATATTATACTTCTTAAGGTTTGTTATTTACTATTCAGATGAAGTACTATTTTATCTAACACAGTGCGAATTATCACATTAGTTCTTTTGTGGCCTGTTAGAACCTTTACCATTTTAGGTGAGACCCAATAATAGAAAGATACGAAAGCACGACCAACGTAATTGGTAAGGAGCCTCTTATCTCTAAACTGACGTAAAACCATAACAGAAGGATGTTCGTAATCACCGTATGCCATTGTTGCTATGTAGCATCCTTCGCTTTTCTGTGAATTCAAACTTGATGGTGTGTTATTATGAGAAGGAATGTAACTTGGCTTATATGATGGAGATGGGCTACTTGGTTTTGGAGCAACTGAGGCGCTAGACGAACTGACAGTTGAAGGAGAAGTCCTCGGTGTGTATGAGGATTTAGGAGTATAACCAGTTTTTTTTGTTGGTGCAGTTAAAGAAATGGCTTGTATACCATCTACTTCTCTGATACGACTAATCTTGAAGGTACGAGTCTCATTCCTCAGATGACAAAAGGCTGAGATATATCCCTCACCAAATTCTTCTGATGGTTTGATATCACTGATTGTACGCTCTGATATTTCACCAGAGTATTTCACATACTTAATTTTTACCGTTTTGCCACTTTTTATGGCTTCGGCAATATATTCTGATATTGTCATCGCTTTATTATTGTAGTTCTTTTAACGATTTTACATTAACTCTCACAGCTTTTGCCTTACTTATCAATCCATTGTCAGAAGTCAATAAAACAGCATTCTGATTTCTATACTTGATTGCAAGCGACAGGATTATGTTATCGGCATTCTTTGCATTAAAGTCTACAGGCAGCAATTCAACTGCCCCAATTTCATATCTTATTTTTCTATTCTTTCCTGCATTCTTGATTTTGCGAAGTGCGAGTTCTGCTTTGCCCTTAAGCTCCAAGTCCTTGCTCGTCTTCAACTTGTCTAACTCGTCAAGTACTTTTGCAGGCAAGACAATAAGATCTCGCGGATTAATGCGCTCCAATATGTCAGAGTCTTCAATGAACACATTTGTATCAATAACAAATGTTTGGTTCGAACTGTCTAAGTTTATCTTCTGCTTGTTTTCGGCGTACCATGCAAGATAACCTAATGGTAAATCAATGCTAGAATGAGTTTGTATATAGTGAAGGTTCCCTACTACATACAGAGCCTTGCGAGCTCTGGTCACAGCTACATTCACCAAGTTAGGAACACTGTAATCAATCCAGCGAATCTTTCCTTCAGAAGAATCATCAGTAACAACGAGGCTATATATTATTACATCCTTTTCATCACCCTGGAATTTATGAACCGTATCCGATACTATCTGGCCAGACAAATCTTTATGAATCATAGAGCTTATCTCTTGGGCTTGATGTTTGAAAGGAGAAATGATGCCTATAGAAATGTCAGGATACTTCTTTGCAAGTTTTTCTGCAATTTCAATACAACGTTTGGCTTCTTCCTCATTGATGTTCTGCATCTCGTTCTTTTGAGATCCTATAACATCTTCCCAAATTATTCCTTCCTGATCAATGTTGGCATTGCCTGGAGTTGTTTTGATATTGAGATTGATACCAAGTCTTCTTCTATAGAAGAATTCCTTTGAGTAACCGATGATACCATAGTTGCATCTGAAATGATTATCAAGTACAACAGAGGTCGCACCTGTCGAATTTAGCAGTGTATTACAATAATCCCATAAGGAAACGTCTCTATAAGAAGCACGGTTGTTCTCTGTTAGATTTAAAGCTGCTTTTATCTCACCCTCCTCATATGACGTGACATTTGTGATATGCTTCAGCTGCATAGGGTCACCGATAACAACAATCTGCTTAGAGCGTTGTATCATCGGAAGAGCAGAAGAAATATCACACTGAGAAGCCTCATCAATAATTAGCAAATCTATCAAGTCTCTTTCTAGTGGGAACGCACTCTTAATAGAAAGATTGGTAACACAGTTCAAATTGAACACATCAAGGAAAGATGATGCCAACTGCCCATTCAATGGCATAGACTGCATATATGAAGAAATCTTAGCAATAGCGTCATTTTGCGACAATCTCTTTAATATCAATTGATTCAAAAGCCTTTTGCCAAGTTCTACAGATTCGATATATTGAAATTCTTCTTTAATGCTCTTAAAGATAGCATCTTCGTCTATTGCCGATATTCTCCTCTCTAGTTCTTCTTCCTTAGCTTTGCAAGTTTCCATCTGTGTATCAAGCAATGATATGGCAGAGCAATGGTCTCGTTTTATCTTCTGATACCCATTTTTGTATTTAATAACTTCGTCAAGTAAAAAAATTGATTTCTTACAAGAACAGATGAGTCCTTCAATAGAAGTATCCGAAATATTGACTTCTTTTTTAAGAACATCATTAAACTCTGAGGGTAGATGCAACAAATTGCCTTGCACGTCATTTACAGAACTAGTCTTACTGAATAGATTAAATAAAAGCCTTCTCAACCAACTTTTGTGACGATTTATTTTTTGGTATATGGCAATAATTCGCTCTTTGGCCGATGCTATGTCTGCATAAGTGTCAAAGCACATTTGCGGATGAACCTGGCTGTTCTCTAGTGATTGAATATCCCTATTAAACTTGACATTCGCTTCCTCTTTACGATTAAGCAAAGTTATTATCTGCTCGGAGATAGCTTTCTTATCGTCTCTGTTCTTGTTTAGCTCACATAGTTTCTTATGTCCCTCCGTAATTATCGAATAAGCACGCTTATATTTTGCAAAGAGGTGCTCATCAATGTCTGCTGAATTAATTTGTGGAATATAATTGATAAAGCGCTGTAACGATGGCATCAATTGATTGTTTATAGCATCTTTGGAACCAAATCTCAATAAATATTGAGTAGGGTCAACACCATCAAAACGTTCCTTAACGTTGTCTACAGCTTTGTTGTTTTTACTCGCAACAAGCACCTTCTTACCGAACAACAATGCATTTGCAATCAGATTGACAATCATCTGCGTCTTACCTGTTCCCGGAGGACCTGTAACGACAGACACTTTTTGGTTTAGAGCCGAGCACACGGCACGCCTCTGACTTTTATCCATTGGAACAACAGAAATTAAGACATCTTCGTCAATATGATGAAGTTTGTTGTTGTTTACGTTACCACTTAAAAAACTGTGAAGCAATGACGATGCCTCTATGTTGATAAGGTTATTAAGTTCAGCTGTAGTCTGGCTAAGTGCAGGAGTTTCATCGGTAAGAGCTAATCTCAGTTCATATAGCTTTAGGTCATGTGCTATAGCATCGCGCAACACTTGTTCAAGGCGGTCTAATGTGACTGTTGGTTCATACAAGACACTTTCGATGACAGAAACAACTTCTTGACTCAACTCCAAATTTTCTGCTGCATCTGCACTGACAGAGAAAGATGATAACTGGGCTGGAATAAACTGTTTGCTGATATCTATTGCCCTTAAATCCTCCTGAGAGAATACGTACTGAAGGAGTCTTATGCATTTATTGTTGATGATTATGCACAAACCAATATTCAGATTCTTTGGCCATTGCGTATATCTACGGTCGAAATTCTTACGAAACAAATTCGCAAAATCCTCGTTTTCTTCTACATCTATATTGAATGTGAGCTGATCTGCATTTTCATCAACATGAATACCTGTGGGGTAATCATCTTTTACCTCACCAGACTTCATCCTTTCCAAGCGGACAACAAGTTCAAAGAACTGCTCCAACCTCTTAATGTCATTTTCCGCAGGAGTAACATTCATCAAAAGCTGCCGAACTGTAGTCAAACCGTTATTTTGGGTAGGGCGATGTACCTGAAACTCGGTCTTTACAACCTCAATTTCATCGCCTTTCTTTTCAAACACAAGCAGATTGATGGTTCCGCCTTGTACCAGATTACCAATTTGCCTACCCAGTAAAACTTCATTGGATATATTGAATAACCCCGCAAAGTTTTCTATGCGTGTTGCACCAATATTATTGGGACCGACACAGATAAATGTCTGAAAAGTGTTAATTTCTGATTCTATTTTATCATGCAGGGTCTGTAAATTGACAGTAGGAATGTCTAGAATATTAGAGAAAAGGTGCACAACGTTTCCCTTATTAATGGAAATCTGTTTTGCATCTACATCGTCAATACACTTGTTTATGGCAACTATCTTTGATGCTGCAACATACTTATTTAAATGTTCCACAGCTCTATTCAGAGCACACTTTGAGGGTTCTATAAGAATAATCTTACTAATGTCAACGTGCAGACCTTCGTTTCGCAGATAATCAATAAGACACATAGATGCCAATCCTTGACCACAGCCCCAGTCAAAGATGATCAAGTCCTTAGATAATGACTCTGTGTTTTTTATAGTGTCAAGTGCAATATTTATTTTGTTTCTATGCAAGTTGCCATATGCACACAGATATTGACAAAGTTCAGTTTCACTTTGCAAAACCTTTGTCCCGTGGTTTAGTCCTATCCATGGGGCATTCCTGTTTACTTCAGGAAGATAGTGAGAAGCAAGACCTAAAATTTTATCAAAGGTCACCTCTCTCATAGTGTTTAAATCATCGATGTATGCCATAATAATCAATTACTTAATGTTTGTTCGAAGATTTATAGTTCTTTTGCTTTCATAATGCGACCATACGATACTCGCAGAACAAACCATTGCTTGTTTTCTGTAGGCACATTCTTTACCGACACCCCACCTTTGTTCTTTGAGATGGAGGGCGTACAAGAGGTAAGTCTTGCACTTGGACACGATGAGCCTGTGTCGGTAGGCTGCCCATTATACAATGAAGCGTCAGCCGTTAAAGGCTGTTTGGTGTTATCTTCCAATGTTATTGCTCAGAGGTTAGATTAAACCAATAGACTTTTTTCTTATAGAATTGCCAATTATTGACCACAAAAGTAGGAAATCTTATTCACAGATGAAAGAATAAATAATTGGAAATCTTTATTTTGGGCATCACATTTCTGTAATTAGAGGCAATTTGCAGTAACCAACGCTAAAATCGCCTCTCATTGTCATTATCTGGATAAGCCTTGTGGCTTCTTTTTTGGTGATGCTCTTAACCCCAACTTCTGTGTTCCGTCCCAATTAGTGAGTTGGTCAGCACAACCATTGGAGCCACCAAGCGAAACGTATGTGTCGACACTGCACGACATGTGGTCAACGAACGAAAGGACGTTGTTGAAAAGGGATTCGGTATAAACGACATCCTTTGTAGCGAAGAGTTTTGTCCATGATGTGACACATTCTCTTCGGAAGTCACTGCAACCATCCCAATTCATGCATCCAAGGAATTTGTCAGTAGTTGCTTCCACTCTCTTTGCAGAATCAAGTGACAAGTTGTGCTTTGATGCAGTTGCCATGATGCCGTAATAAATAGCGTTGGCCTCCTTTTCGTTAAAGTCTATCCCTAAATAATCATTGGGACTTACGTATATTTTACCTACGGCGTTTTTTGCTTTCATGTTTCACTTCTTAGTTCAAAACTATTGATAATCAATGCATTCAAAAGATGAAACATCGTATATTTATGTTTCATTTTTAGTTTCATTGTTTCATACAAAAAAACACTGAGGGAGAAAAATAAAAACACTGAGGGAGCGATTACAAAACACTGAGGGAGAAAAATAAAAACACAATGGGAGCGCGAAAGCGCTCCCATTGTGTTTTGAAAAATGAAACATGAAACTAAAAGTGAAACATTCAAGTTATATGTTTCACCTTTCGAAATAATTGATATTCAATTATTTCGAAAGGAAAAATGAAACATGAAAGATAAAGCAAAGATTTCGAAAACGTAGACAAATTGTAGTTTATCTAATCCAAATTCTAAAATTACTTTCCTTTACTTATTCACCAACTGTTGCAAGGCATTGACCATTTCGGCTGCGGTGCGGCCTTGCGGAATACCAGCGGGTTGGAAGGCACTGACCATTTCGTTGAGTTGATTAAGTGCCGCAGTGTTATTCGTGCGTTGATATTCCTCACGCAGTAAGCGCACCTTTTCGGCCAGAGCAATGCCTTCGATAAATCGTTCGTAGCGCACCGACGAACGAGGACCAGGATAGATAAGATACGTATCTCCTGGAGCAAAAAGACGGAAACGCGTGTCAGAGAGCGGACTGTCCGTCCAATTCATCCACGACCAATGCAAGTAGCCTTCAAAGCCGTTTGCCGTACACCATACGGGAATGTAAGCCGCTTCGGCCGACAGACTGTTGGAGAAGAGGTTTGGCTCCGTGTTACTGCAACAAGTGTAAGTCGTGCTCTTATAGCCCTTCGCCTTACGTGCAGCTAACTCGTTGGCAGTAAATGCTTCACCAAATCCTATGCAATAGTCATAAAGTTTGTCGAGCAATTCAGGGTGATAAGTACCAGCCAAAGCCATCTTGATACCAGGCACGGCCTCTTGCGCTACACGGTACGCATCGAGCATATTGTCAAGTCCGCGTTCGTCCATGGCGATACAAGTCTTGTCAAACCACCCTTTTTGTTTTAGATGAGTAGCAAACGACTTTAAGAAATTGCTCCAAAGTTCTTTGTAATCCTCGCTCGAAGTAGAAGTCTTGAGGTCAACGTCCTTACCTGTAGCTTCATCGTAATAGCGGAACGTCATATCCCAAGGCACCATTGAGAAACAGTTGATCTGTTCATCAATACCACACTCAGCACAGAGCGCAACCCAACGATCGAACACGGTGTAATCGTAATGCCACTGTCCGTCACGCCCCTTCGTCGTCTTAATCATCGCATCAAACTTATCGTTGCTTTGGTCGCCCCAAGGCTCGTAAAAGAGAATAGCCGACACCACCTTTTGCCCACTGCGCGCCAAGAGCTGAAGATAAGGCCGAAGCGCCTCAAAGTGAGCGTCACTCCAACGCGCCACATTTAAGTAGCGCGACACCGCATACGGTTGCTGCCAAAAGTCTACGTGAAACTTTTGCTCCTTCGGTGTAGGGAGCGCATGTGCATTCACTTTCACGTTAAGGCGCAAACGATTGACCACCTTTTGCGTCGCATCGTCCACCACCTCAAGTTGTGTTGCATAACTGCCAGGCGCGGCTGTTTGCGGCACTTCAATGGTACACCACACAGGGTGTGCCGTGCCCTCGTCCACTTGTTGAGCAACGTCAAGGTCTATCACATCGGGCACTTGATAAGGAGTAAGCGTTGCAGGGTGATAGCCACAGTATTGATAGTTGTCGGTCGTAACGTAATTCACAAATCGCGCTTGTGCGCTATTCGCAGCCAACGTATTGCGTCCGCTTTTCAGTTCGGTGAGTCGTACGCGAAGTTTGCCCACCGTCTTGGGAGCATAGATAATCGCTTGCATGGCAGCGCGTTCGCCACGCCACGCTTGTAATACGGTGTCGGTCGTAAGTTTTTGATTAGGGCGTTCGGTAGCAGCATAGTGTACGTCCTTTGACCCCCATGACACGAAGAGTTTATCATTCGTTTGCGCTTGCACGCTTGTGCTCAATGCAGCAAAGGCAAGTAATAAAAGTAGTTTCATATCTTTTTTTAGGGAATGGTTGACGAAGGTATAAGTTGACAAGTAAGTTTCCGAAGAAATACAAACTTACTCGTCAACTCACCAACTTGTCAACTCGTCAACTAAGAATTATAATTTAGATGAAAAGTTACAACGGCCTCAATGCCACGACGAATCATGTCAAGCGGCATGTTTTCATTAGGCGAGTGAATGGCATTACTTTCAAGCCCAAAGCCCATTAATATGGTTTTCACACCCAGCTCGCGCTCAAAGTCACTAATAATAGGTATGCTTCCCCCACGGCGAACGGCCAAAGGTCGTTTGCCAAAAGCTGCAGTAAATCCAGCTTCGGCCGCCTTATAGGCTGGCAAATTAATAGGACATACATAGCCCTCGCCACCATGCATGGGCGTTACCTTTACTTTCACACATTTAGGCGCAATACTTTCAATATAATTAATGAACAGTTGAGAGATGCGTTCATGCTGTTGATGTGGCACAAGACGAGTTGACACCTTGGCATAGGCTTTTGACGGCAACACCGTCTTTGCCCCTTCACCCGTGTGTCCACCCCAAATGCCGCAAACGTCGAACGATGGACGACAAGCATTACGCTCTATGGTTGAATACCCCCTTTCGCCTCGCAACTCTTCAACGCCAATGGCTTGTTTGTAACGTGTTTCGTCAAATGGTATGTGAGCTATCATATCGCGCTCTTCGGCCGATATATCCTCCACCTCATCATAAAAGTGAGGTATGGTTATGCGTCCGTCCTTATCAACCACTTGCGCCAACATTTCGCACAACACATTTATTGGATTGGCCACCGCTCCACCAAAATGTCCACTGTGCAGATCGCGGTTAGGCCCTGTCACCTCTATTTCCCAATAAGCCAATCCGCGCAATCCCGTAGTGAGAGAAGGCAAGTCGGCAGCTAACATCGAGGTGTCACTCACCAATATAATGTCGCACTTTAACAAGTCGTGGTGTTGTTGCAGAAATCCGTTGAGCGAGGGTGAACCTATCTCCTCTTCCCCTTCGAATATAAACTTTACGTTGTGGTTGAGTTGTCTAGTACGTACCAAATATTCAAATGCCTTGAGCTGAATAAAGCTCTGCCCTTTATCGTCGTCAGCACCACGAGCAAAGATGCGTTCATCGCGCACTTCGGGTTCAAATGGAACAGACAGCCAAAGTTCCAATGGGTCGACAGGCATCACATCGTAGTGACCATAAACGAGCACCGTTGGTGCATCGTCATCAACGTGCTTTTCGGCAAAGACAAGCGGATTGCCTGCCGAAGGCATTACCTCAGCATGGTCAACACCAGCTGCTATGAGCAGTTCACGCCAACGTTCGGCACATTGCAACATGTCGGCTTTGTGAGCAGGTTCAGCACTTATGCTCGGAATGCGAATAAGACTAAAGAGTTCGTCAAGAAAGCGCGCCTCATTTTCTTTTATATAGGAACGTATGTTGTTATCGGTCTTCATAATACATTATAAGAGTTGTTCTAATAATTCGGTTTTAAGTTTATAGTTATGAGGTTATAAAGTTACATCACGCCCATAAACCTTAAAACGTAAAGCTAGCTATTTTTAGAAATAGCCATAATATATAAGTAAGTGTTCAAATTTATTTTAGTATTTACGAGTCCACATTATTTTGAACACCTACTTAAGGGCAAATTTAACATTAAAGCCTCATAATAGCAAGAAAAGCCATTTGCTTTTACCCAAAATCGCGAGTTATTGTTTAACTTCGCTCCGAAAACGATAAAACATCAAGAAAAAATGGATATAGATTTAACGCCGTATAAAAACGAGTTTGTAGAATTATTACGCAGCTGCAAGCGCGACGGCATAGACGATGTGATTAACGATTTAGAGGAATGGGGCTTCTTTGAGGCTCCTGCTTCGGCAGGTCACCACCTCAACGTAAAGGGTGGACTCGTCATGCACTCACTCAATACTTGCAAGGCGGCTCTCAAGGTGTGGGAAGGAATGAAGGAATTAGAACCTACACTCGAAAAGGAAACGCCACGCGAGAGTGTCATCTTAGCCAGTTTGTTACACGATGTATGCAAAACCGACATTTACAAGCCCACCATGAAGCGCAAGAAGAATGCGATGGGCGTTTGGGAAGACGTGCCAGGCTATAATGTGAGTTACAAGAACTTTCCCATGGGGCATGGCGAGAAGTCGGTCATTCTCCTATTGTGCAGTGGACTCGAAATGACCGATGCCGAGATGTTGGCCATTCGTTGGCACATGGGAGCATGGGGGTTGAACATGAATTCGTATGAAGACGAGCGTTCGTTCGACACCGCTCACAATCTCTATCCCTTGGTGATGATCATACACGCAGCCGACAGTTTGGCTTCAAGCATCATGGAACGCGAAGAGGTGGAGTAATCATATATCATTAACTATTACAAGTAGCGCAGCAACTGGGAGTATAAGTCCCAGTTGCTGCGCTACTTGTACTTTATGGTTAGTAATAAAAATAAAGTAAAAATGCAACGCTCGCTGCGCTGCTCGTTGGTGTTGTATCTTCATTTTAAGTGCGACGTGTCTATTTTATGTTTACCCATTGTTTACAATAGCACTACACTACAAGAATAGTCACAAAGCAGTTGAACCATTAATCAAGTTTGCACCTTCAGGTGTCGTCCACTGGCCAGTGGAAGCACGTCCATAGGCCAGTGGAAACACGTCTACTGGCCAGTGGAAACACGTCCACAGGCCAGTGGACGACAATGGAAAGTGCGAATTTGATTAATTGTTCATGTGGGTTAACGATTTTTGTTGCCCACTTTAATCTTTATTCGTAAGATTAGTTGACTTCATTTTTCTTGTTTTTTTATGTAAAGACACAATAAGGGCGTAGGTTAGAATATTCACAACCTACGCCCGTACAAAAAAATCAATTCAATTACGCTCTCTTTATTTATTAGGACGATTTATACGCTTGTTACCAGGACGACCTTGTTTGCCCATACGCTGCTTTGAGAGGCGCTGCATCATTTGACGCTCAAGTTGGTAAACACGCTGAATTTGCTTCTGCGTAAGGAACTTACTGTACTCTCCATAATACTTCTCACGCAAGTTGAGAATTTTTTGGCTATGCGCAAAGCGTTCTTTCATTGCCTTTTCAGCATCGGCCTCACTTTGTGACTGCCCTTCCTTGCGCTGTGGTCGTTGACGCGGTCCGAGAGCCCATACTTCCTCTTGATACTCACAGAAGGTCTTAACAAAACGTGCACTGGTGGCATCGTCAAAGGCCATCGTTTTGGCTATGTGTTGAGCTTGTGCTTCAACCATTTGTTCGCGCGTTTTGCGCTGCTTAGTGTTATTTTGTGCAAAGGTGGGAGTGCTGAAGGCTACAAAGGCTACGAGCATCAGCATGTAACTAATAATACGTTTCATGATTGTTCTATTTTAAAAAGTTTTTGTGTTATAACGCTGTGCACCGCGCTATGAGTTATGTTGAATATTCTTATTGTTGTTGTTCGTTCAAGAACACATCGTCTTGATACACCTCAAGCATATAGGCTTGGTCGTCATCACTCAGTTGAGCATAAGCTTGCTCAACAGGGGCAAAACTATCAGTGGGAGTGGTAGATTGCTTGGGAGCAAAGGGGTGAATCATTAGCACTACCGCTACACAAGCCGCTGCGGCTAAAAGGGTAGAAACGATGGACAAACGATACAACTTGCGACGTGGCTTCGTCTGATGCATCTTCATATCAGCTTTTACCTCTTGCCAAACATTGGCCTCGAGTTGATCGAGAAAGCCTTCGGGCGTAGTGTAAGGCATGCGTTTGCCCACTTTATCTAAATTAAAATCCTTATCCATTTTGTCTTGAGATACTTACAAGTTTGTTTTCATGTATTTGACAATTTTTTCTTTTGCCAAATGGTAATTCGTCTTAACGCTGGCTGCGCTTGAATCTGTTATTTGAGCTATCTCGTCATAGCTTAACTCATCGTAATAACGAAGGTTGAAGGCTATTTGTTGTTTGGCGGGTAATAACAAGATGGCACGTTGCAACTTTACGGCTTCAAGGTCGGTGTAGTCTACATAATTATCAGCCATTAAGCGATTGGCTTCTGTCTCATTCTCATCTAACGAGAGTTGCTCTCGCTTTCGTTGTTCAAGCAGTCGCAAGGCCTCATTTGTGGCAATGCGATATATCCAAGCCGAGAACGGACTATCACCCCGAAACTGAGAGAACGAGCGGAACACGCGAATAAAGGCTTCTTGCGTAGCGTCTTGTGCATCGTCATGCGCCACGACCAAACGGCGTATGTGCCAATAGATGGGGGCCTTATACTTTACCATGAGCAACTTAAAGCCGCGTTCGGCATCGTTCTTCAACGCCAAGACGATTTCGTTATCATTAGGAGTAGTCATTGTTATGGAGTGGTTCGGCCATGGCCAAACTAATATTAAAGATTGAACTATCAGTACGCACTTGATCAGTCGAAGCAAAGCGGTGTACTACTATCACACCACGCTTTGGATGATGGTGATGATGGTGGTGACGATGCTTTCGAGGTGAAGCAGCATCTGCAGTATAACATGAGGAGAACAACAAGGCTATGCCTATCATCGCAGCTAAGCGATTCAAGAGTTTCATTACTTTCTTCATCGTTTCTTCCTTTTTAATATTCATATTTTTCTTTTCTTGACGCGCTCTTCATCGGGCGTTCTAATTATATGACCGCAAAAGAAAGAAGAAGTAAAATTGCTTGTAAAATTTTTTTGGGGGGCTATGACACTCAGGGCGGCGGTCAGTCTCGCGTCAGTTAGGACACTTTCGGAATTAAGCTTAAAGCCCTAATACATTGAAAACCAAATAGTTGCAAATTTGAGTGGGCTGCAAAAATACATCTACGGAATGACGTAACTGCCTAATTATCAGCAAAATAAGGGAGAATATATATTATTTCAAACGAAAATACATACCAACAAATTATACAAAATGTATTGTATTGAATAAAAACTATATCAAAAACAACTATATATTAAATATTTATAGTAACTTTACACTAAAATCAACAATATATTGTTTATGAGAACGAAAATTGACGTAAGACGTGCCATTAAAGAACGATTCGGAACCATTAGTGCCTTTTGCGAACAAACAGGTTTGCGCACACAAAACATCATACAAAACACAATCAATGGTAATCCGACCATTAAAAAGTTAGAGGAATTGTGTGAGAAAATGGGTTGCGATGTAACGGATTTATTCTATCCTATTGACGAAGTGGGAGACGAAAACAATGCAAACAATGCTGAAGCAGTGGTAAATGACACCACACGCACAACCATTCAACCGCAGAGCGAAAGCAAAACAGACGCGGTTTCGGTGCCATTGATGCAAGCTAACCCCGTGTTCTGCCCACATTGCGGAAAGCAAGTGCGCATTGGAGTGGTGCTACTGCCCGAGGCGTAATAATGCACAAACACACAAAACCACAAAGCCACAAACGCACAAATAAACAAACACACAAATAAACAAACACACAAACAAACAAGCGAATAAACAAACGCACAAACGCATAAAGGCGCACTCCAGCCTCGCACGAAGCGAGGACAAGGAGTGCGCCTTGTACATTTAACAACTCAACAAAAAAATGAAGGTGATGGGGTTAGCCATCGAAGGCAGTGTACATTTTACCCATCTGTTTGTTGAGAGCCACGTAGATAGAGCCTTTTCTGCAAAGCTTTCCACTCATAGTCTCAAAGGCATGGCTTAAGGTAACTTTTGCCATGTTTTTAAAGTTTAAAAGGTTAATAAAAAACAACGCAGCAACAAAAGGATAATCCCTTTGTTGCTGCGCTGCTTTTATGCACTTTTATTTCATTTACTTTATCAACTCTTTCAATTTATTGCCAACGCCTTCGGCACTCAGGCCACTGGCAATAACTTTGCCATCGGGGCCAATCAACAAGGTGGCAGGAATGGCATTGATACCATACGTCTGACCAGCTACGCTTTCCCAACCTTTGAGGTCAGAGAGATGATGCCAAGGCAATTCGAGTTTCTTAATAGCTGCCTCCCAAGCGGCCTTATCGCTGTCGAATGAGAGTCCGACGATGTCAAAGCCCTTGTCTTTGTATTCGTCATACAACTTCTTCACCGCAGGCATTGACTTGCGGCAAGGGCCACACCATGAAGCCCAAAAGTCAACCAATACGTACTTACCCTTACCTACGTATTCACTCAGCTTGTGGGACTTGCCGTCAACGTCGTTCATCTCGAGATCGGTAAACTGTACGCCAGGCAATTGACGCTTCCAACCGGCTATGCTATTCTTAATGTTGGCCACGATCTTGGTGTCCATATAAGCAGGGTTGCCCTCTTCAGCCAAAGCGATTACGTCGGCACGATCCATCATCGAGCCAAACTGTGCCAAGTACAAGGCTGGGAACTTCATTTGCTTGTTTTCGTTGCAGCACTGCTTTGTCAAGTCGAGCAATTGCTTCTCACAGGCATCAGCCTCGCGTTCGATGCGTGCCATGACGCTATCGGGTATTTGCTTGCCCTCACGACGATAGCCATAATACTCTGTCATCACCTTCTGATAGCCGACTTGTGGCTCGTTCATCAAGTGTTCCCACTTATTCAAAGCCTCGTTCTCAGCCGTTCCCGTCACATCTTCTTTCGGAAAGTCTACCTTCACATCGCCGTCGAGCACTACGTTCAAGCGTTCTTTCTTATCGATAATAACGTAGCCAAACAAGTTGTTGTTGGCATCGCCCTCAAACTTAAACGTGCCATTCGTAACGGCTACGCTATCTGGGCGTAATGCCGTGTGGAGGCGTTGCAGATAAGCCATCTTGGCTCCCTTAGGAGCTTTACCCGTAATGGTATACTTCTGTGCCATTGTGGGCAGGGCAAGGAGTGCACAAAGTGCTAAAGCTATTTTTTTCATATCGCTTATTAATATTAATGTTCGTTGTTTTAGACAGCAAAGTTAATCAATGTCGGGCAAAATGCTTACTTTTGTATCGTAAATAAAAATAATACACATATATTAAAACATGGAAAAGAGCGACAGCGTTGTAATCATACCCACTTACAACGAGAAAGAAAACATAGAAAATATCATACGTGCTGTCATTGGACTAAAGGAGCATGCCTTTCACATCTTGGTCATTGACGATGGTTCTCCTGACGGCACAGCCGACATCGTGAAACGCCTCATGGCCAGCGAGTTTAAGCACGAGCTTCACCTTGTACAGCGCACGGGCAAGTTGGGTTTGGGCACAGCCTACATTGCAGGTTTTAAATGGGCTTTAGAGCATGGTTATGAATACATCTTTGAGATGGACGCTGACTTTAGCCACGCTCCGAAAGACCTTCCCCGCCTCTACAACGCTTGTGCCAACGAAGGCTACGACGTGTCAGTAGGTTCGCGCTACGTAAGTGGCGTAAATGTGGTCAATTGGCCTATGGGACGCGTACTGATGAGCTACTACGCTTCTAAATACGTTCGATTGATTACGGGAGTACCCCTCCACGACACCACAGCAGGCTTCGTTTGCTATCGTCGCAAGGTGCTCGAAACGATCGACCTCGATGCCATTCGCTTTAAGGGCTACGCTTTCCAGATTGAGATGAAGTTTACTTCTTATAAGTTGGGCTTCAAAATCAAAGAAGTACCCGTTATTTTTGTCAACCGCGAGTTAGGCACAAGCAAAATGAGCGGTGGCATCTTTGGCGAAGCGCTCTTTGGCGTAATGCGCCTTCGCTGGGCCGCAATGACGGGAGGTATTAAACCAAGGAAACTTGGTTAATGTGCAAATGGGAAAATGTGCAAATGTGCAAATAGGAAAATGTGCAAATGATTGAATGTCATAAAGCTCATTCCTAAACGCTGCAATTTAAGGCGACCATTTGCACATTCACACATTTACACATTTGCACATTCACACATTTGCACATTTGCACATTTACTAAGCATTTGCACATTAACCTAACATTTGCACATTCACACATTTGCACATTTGCACATTAAAAAAAATGCACTTCCGTATACAGATTAAGAATGCCACAATCGTTAACGAAGGCCGCAAGTTTTTGGGCACCCTCGTTATTGACGATGACAGAATAGAAGAGATACTTGAGGGCATAGACGCTACCCCCTCTATACCTGTTGACGAAACCATTGACGGTACGGACTGTTACATCTTGCCCGGTGTCATTGACGACCACGTTCACTTTCGCGACCCAGGGCTAACGGCTAAAGGCGACTTTTGCTCTGAAAGCCGCGCTGCCGCAGCAGGCGGTGTGACCACCGTGTTTGACATGCCAAATTGCGTGCCGCAAACTACAACGAAGGAAGCCTTTGACGAAAAGTGGCAGATTGCTGCCAATAAGAGTGTTGTCAACTACGGACTCTTCTTCGGTGCCACAGCTGGAAACGCCTACGAGTTGAGCAAACTCAACCCTCGCAAGGTAGCGGGCATCAAACTATTTATGGGTTCGTCAACGGGCAATATGTTGGTCAACGACGAACGTGCCCTACGCGCCATCTTCGAAAATGCGAAGTTGCCCATCATGGCACATTGTGAGAACTCAAGTCTGATTGACGAAAATATGAAAGCGGCACAGGCGCAATACGGTGCAGACCCTGACGTGCGTCACCACCCTGAGATACGCAGCGAAGAAGCTTGCTATGAGTCTACAAGTTTGGCCATTCGCTTGGCACAAGAGGCGGGTGCACGCCTTCACGTAGCGCACATTTCTACTGCTCGCGAGTTGGAACTCTTCACCGCTGACGACCCCAACATTACAGCTGAGGCTTGTGTGGGACACCTCATGTTCTGCGACAAGGACTATGCTCGACTCGGTTCGCGCATTAAGGTAAACCCCGCTATCAAGACAGAGGCTGACCGCGATGCCTTACGCGCTGCACTCAACACGGGACTTATTCGCACCATTGGTACGGACCACGCGCCTCACCGCTTGGCCGAAAAGGTGGGTGGATGCGCTCGTGCTGCCTCAGGTATGCCGATAATACAGTTCTCACTCGTTTCGATGCTCGAACTGGTAGACAAAGGTGTGCTGAGCATTGAACGTTTGGTGCAACTCATGTGTCACAACCCTGCCGAACTCTTACAAATCGAAAATCGTGGTTACCTACGCGAAGGCTATAAGGCTGATGTCGTAATGGTTCGCCCCAACGTGCCTTGGACGCTCACGCCCAACCGCATTCAGAGTAAGTGTAATTGGAGTCCGCTTGAAGGTCACACCTTCCGTTGGCGCGTTGAACGCACCTTCTGCAATGGATTCCCTATCTTCAACCGTGGCCACGTAACTGACGAGAAGTTCCGCGGACAGGCCGTTTGCTACAACCGATAAAAAATTCTCTCTTTGTGATGAAACCAACACAAAACATACCTATTATATATAAGGTGTATCAACTCTGCATTGCCCTCCCCCTTATCTTAATAGCTACCATCATCACGGCATTGGTCACAATCATTGGTGGACTATTTAACGCTCACGTGTTTGGCTACTATCCAGGCAAGATTTGGTCGCGCTTCATCTGTCGCGTATTATTGCTCCCCATTCACGTCGAAGGACGCGAAAACATTGACTACCGACAGAGCTACGTATTCGTGGCCAACCACCAAGGCCCTATGGACATCTTTCTCATTTACGGTTACTTAGGTTGCAACTTTAAGTGGATGATGAAGAAAGCCTTGCGCAAGATGCCTCTCGTGGGCTATGCTTGCGAACGCGCTCGCCACATCTTTGTCGACAAGTCAGGTCCGAAGGCAATTAAAGAAACGATTGACCGCGCACGCGCCACACTACAAGGCGGCACGTCGTTGGTAGTCTTCCCCGAAGGTTCGCGCACGTTTACGGGCCACATGGGGTTGTTTCGCAAAGGGGCTTTCCTCTTGGCCGACGACTTACAATTGCCCGTAGTACCCGTTACGATTGACGGTTCGTTCGATGTACTTACACGCATGGCAGGTGTCAACTTTGTTCATCGTACCCCCATGCGCCTCATCATTCACAAACCAATCTACCCTACTTCACACAGTGCGGAGGACATTAAGCAGACCATGAATGAGTCGTACCAAGTCATCATGGCCGCTCTACCTGAGAAGTATCAAGGCTACGTCAAGAACGACGACCAGTAAGGAAGGCTGTTATCAAAAAAATACGCAAAAAATCAAAACATTAGTAGCGCAGCAAGAGGGGGGCCTACCCCACTTGCTGCGCTATTATTTTCGAATTAGATAAACTGCAAATTATCTGCCTAATTGGGGGGCGGGTTTGTAACCCGCGGCAGCAGTATGTTGTAGATATTCAAAGCATTCTGCTGCTACCGCGGGTTACAAACCCGCCCCCCAATTAGGACGACAAATTGCAGTTTACGAGTCTTTCTCTATTACATTACAAAAAATAAGAAAAAAAATATTCCTTCTGTGTTACAAATTCTCACATTCCTCGTTACCTTTATAGCAACGAAACAAAAATACTCACATTTCACATGGCAGAAATACACTCCCCGCCCAAAGAACCAGAAGAAACATCTGCTTCAAGTGGTTTCCTTCTCTCAGCCTTCAATAGATTGAAGAGGCGGTTGCGCGGTATGGCCCGCGAAATATCAGGCAACAGCGATGATGCTGACGATGCACTTCAGGAGGCTTTCACCCGTCTGTGGGAAAGGCGGAAGGCTATACGCTCGGAAGACGAGGCCTCCGCGCTCATGACGACTACAGTCAGAAACTTAAGTGTGGATGCCTATCGTAGACAAGCGACCCACACGGAAGTGGAAATCGATGCAGAATGCAAAGATTTTCATGATAGCGAAGCCGAACGGCAAGCTACCATTGATGAACGTTTCCTTGAGGTGCAAGCCTTAATGAGTAAGGTCCTGACTCCGTCACAAATTCAAGTAATGCGAATGCGCGACTATGAGGACCGAAGCTATGAGGAAATAGCCTGCTTACTCCAACTATCGGAAACTGCAGTCCGCATGCAACTCTCCCGAGCTCGCAAGGCCGTGCGTGAGGCATACCGCCAACAACATTCATTTCACCCTCAAAACTATTTCGAATCATGAGTCGATCCATACCTATACGCAATACATCGGTAGCACATCATTACTTTGCTTCGGCTGAGGAGGCATTGGCCTGTGCTGAACGCTACTTTGAAGCGTTAACTTCGGAGACGGAAGAATTGGCATTGAAATGCTATGCTGCCTCAGATGAAGCTGCTGCAGATGCTCGTTTCGATGAACTGCGGGCCGTGATGGGATTGGCTGCAATGGGAAGGCGGTTGGCCAATAAGGATTCAGCCAATGCTTTTGCCCTACCTGATGACAAGGCAGTTACCCTATCTCGACAAGGACAACGAATGCGGATTATTCGCCCGAAACTCGTACGTTTGATATCTACAGCCGCAGCCTGTGTGTTAGTGGCATTGATAGGAACGATGTTGTTACGTCCGTCTGAGCAGGAATGTGTGGCTTACATCAGCGGAAATCGAACGACAGACCCACAGCAAGTGCTACAAGCCATGCAGCAAAGTATTGACCAGATGGAGCAAGCGGACAAAGTTCCTTCCGTAGAGAACCAGCTCAACGATATGTTTCAGCAGCTTCCCCCCGAGCAAGTAAAATAAATCAACTATGCCAAAAAAAACTATTATTCTCATAATAGGCTTGATCATGAGCCTAAATGTATCGGCACAGAGCGGGTTGAACATAGCACGACTCTTCGACGGCCGATACCATAAAAACAAGGATGCTACAGAAGTGCTCATGAAAGGGCGTCAACTGAATGCCTATAAACTCAGTCTCTTCCGTAGCCTTACTCTAGGGCCGCAAAGCGGCAATGCCGCTACCATCGAACCCTTGGTGAAGGCTGATGGGCGCAATGCTATCGACAAGGAAATGAGTATACAAGGAGGTCGGTTGGCTATGGCCTTCTACCAACTACCTTCCAGAGGCAAGACCCACCGCTATATCTTTTATTCCAATAGTGGAGCTAGACGTGGAACAGCGGCCTCGAAGATTACCCTTATCTATATGGAAGGTACGGCTACGTTGTCCGAACTCAAGCGTACGTTCAAAAAATAAGGATGGTGGTAGAATCTCCGTCAGCTTATTCGTCATCTTATCAATCGTAAATCATAAAAATACAAAAAATCATGAATACACTTCTTCTTCTCAGCATGCTCTCAGCTCCGTTTTGTTCTAACGACACGATTGTCAATGCCACCCGTCCTGATAGTGTTGTAGTATGCAGCGACAGCGGACAAACATCCGTACAGATTTATGGTCGTGAAGACGACCATGATTATCGTTTTACTTACACCATGGCCGACAATCTTGCGGCTGTTGCTTCTGTCAACGAGCATTCTAGTAGTTGGGATTTCAACCTTCCATTTTCCAAGCCTTCCAAGAATCAGAACAACACTGCATTCAAGCCCTCCAGCGTGGATCTTAACTTGATTGACTTTATCCATGTCGGTGCAGCAGTTCCCGTAAATGCCAAGGGGAATGTGCCAGTCAATGCAGGTTGGAACTTGGGAACAGACCTCTTGAATATACAGTACTGTCTGCCCAGCGGAAACGATGCCTTGTACATTGGTTTGGGCATTGACTGGATTTTTCTCCGTGCCTCCGACCATTCACGTTGGATCAAGGCCACAAATGGTGTAGATGTGGCAAATCCGATGGACGAAGCAAGGAATACACGTTCACGACTCACTACCACCAACCTTACTCTGCCAATCCGTTATTCACACGCTTTCACGAAGAGGCTCTGCTTAGATCTGGCCGTTGAACCTCAGGTAGCTGTAGGCAACCGTATCCACACAAAGTACAAACTTGATTCGCACAAAGTGAAAAACAAGGAGCATGGGGTCGGTGGACAACGTTTCAATGTGGGCGTGAGCGTTGGGCTTCGTTCGACCAAATCTTTCGGAATCTATCTCAAGTACACTCCGATGAACACATGGGGAGATCTCTCTCCGATCAACTACAAGATGATCACCGTGGGCGTAACGATTTGATCTATTACAGATAAGGCAATTTAATGGGGCCTCTCCCCCTAACCTCCTCCCCTATGGGGGAGTGGGTTAGGGGGAGAGGCCCCGATAAATTACAGTTTATCTAATCCCGAACTTGAACATATTATTACCCAAAAGGGCACAAAAAAACCTGCAGAACACGGTCCTACAGGTTTCAGTTTCTCTCGTTGTTGTAGCGAGTCGCTTAGCTAAAAAACTTCAGTTAAGCTTCTGGCTCTCATGCGTTAGCAGTAGAGTCAGCAGTAGCAGCAGTAGAGTCTGCAGTAGCAGCTGAGTCAGAAGAAAGAGAGTCAGTAGCGTTTGAATCTACAGTAGCAACTGAATCAGAATCAGTAGTAGCTGCGTTGTCAGAAGTTTTGTTACCGCAAGAAGCGAAAGAGATAGCTGCGAAAGCTACGAACATGAAAACTAACTTTTTCATTGTGTCTTTTAAATTTTTAAGTAAAACAATCAATTGCCTTTTTAAAACGATGCAAAGGTACGGACTTTTTCATTCCGTGCAAATGTTTCGCCTTTTTTTTTCGATTTTTCTTCAAGAAATTGACAATAATTTATCTTGTATTAAATATTTGAAAGGTGCACATTACAAATTTGTTACACATTTTATTTTTCAATACTCCGTTCTCTTTTTTACTCCTTCTAAAAGTGTGCGTTACACCTTTCTACGCTCACATCATTTCAACAAATCTTCGTAACTTTGCGCACTATATTATATATATAAGGTATACGAAGACAGCTAATAAGATACCCCTACTTGTTAACTTATCAACTCGTTTACTTGTCAACTCACATACATATACGCATGTCATTATTACAAAATAAGAAGGCGGCCTACCACACGTTGGGCTGCAAACTCAACTTTGCCGAGACCTCTTCCCTACGCGACCAACTCGAACGCCAAGGCGTACAAACGGTACAAAAGGGCGAGAAGGCCGACATCTGCATTGTCAATACTTGCTCCGTCACCGACGTGGCTGACCACAAGTGTCGACAAACCATTCACCGTTTCACACGCGAACACCCTGGAGCCTTTGTCGTTGTAATGGGTTGTTACGCACAGCTCAAGGCTGACGAGATAGCCACCTTCCCTGGGGTTGACCTCGTATTGGGCATGGAACAAAAGGGCGACGTGCTGCACTACCTAGAAGAGCGCATGTCGCAGAAGTTGGCGCTGAACGGTGATGCTTGTCACGAGGCTATTCGAGTGCCTACAAAGGACATTCGCACCTTTGTTCCTTCATGTTCTCGTGGCGACCGCACCCGCTACTTTCTCAAGGTGCAAGACGGCTGCAATTATTACTGCACCTACTGTACCATACCCATTGCCCGCGGCCGCTCGCGCAATGGTAGCATTGCCTCATTGATAAAACAAGCCGAAGAGGTGGCAGCCGAAGGAGGAAAGGAAATTGTACTCACGGGGGTCAACACAGGCGACTTCGGCCGCTCTACGGGCGAGACTTTCTTGCAACTGATACAAGCCCTCGACAAGGTAAAAGGCATTGAACGTTATCGCATATCGAGCATCGAGCCCAACTTACTCACCGACGAGATTATTGAATTTTGCGCCCACTCTCGTGCCTTCATGCCCCACTTCCATATTCCATTGCAATGCGGCAGCGACACAGTGCTTAAACTCATGCACCGCCATTACGACACAGCGCTCTTTGCCAGCAAGATAGCTCGCATTAAGCAATTTATGCCCGATGCTTTTATTGGTGTCGATGTAATCGTGGGCATGCGTGGCGAGACGGACGAACTCTTTGAAGAAGCTTACCACTTTATTGAGAAATTGGACATCTCACAACTACACGTATTCAGTTACAGCGAACGTCCTGGTACGAAAGCACTCGAAATTCCTTACGTGGTGAGTCCACAAACGAAGCACGAACGCAGCCAACGCTTGCTTGCGCTCTCTGAACAAAAACGTTTGGCTCACTACCAACGTTTTATAGGCACAACGCGCCCCGTACTTTGGGAACACGCTCGCCATGGCGAACCCATGCAAGGCTTTACCGACAACTACATTCGCGTAAAACAAGCCCCCGGCACGATTGTTGACGACAACATCGTAACACAAGTCAACTTAGGCGAACTCACTGACGACAAGGAGTGTTTAATGAGTTTATAAGTTTTATAAGTTTTATAAGTTTTATAAGTTTTATAAGTTTTATAAGTTTAATGAGTTTAAGGAGTTTAATGAGTTTAAGGAGTTTAATAAGTTTAATAAAATCAGCTCTGATTATCACCAACACCATATACATTTTTAGTCTCATAAACTTATTAAACCCATTAAACTTATTAAACCCATTAAACTTATTAAACTTACTAAACTCATTAAACTCATTAAACTCATTAAACTCATTAAACTTACTAAACCTCCCCCTCCCTTATGATTACAACTGACAAGATAGCCGTTGTCATTCTTAATTGGAATGGCTGCGATATGATGCGTCAATTTTTACCCTCAGTGGTAAAAGGTTCACAACCCGAAGGTTGCGTGATTGTGGCTGATAACGGATCAACTGACGAATCTCTCAAAATGCTCACCGAAGAGTTTCCTGAAGTCATTCAGTTACCCCTACCCCAAAATTACGGATTTGCCGAAGGCTACAACCAAGCGCTTCAACAGATTGACGCACCTTATTATCTATTGCTCAACTCCGACGTTGAAGTGACCGAGGGTTGGCTCCGCCCGCTCCTTCATTATATGGAACAACACCCCGAAGTAGCTGCCTGCCAGCCCAAGTTGCTCAGCCAGCGCAACAAACAGATGTTTGAATACGCAGGCGCTGCAGGTGGCTACCTCGACCACTATGGCTACCCCTTCTGCCGTGGCCGCATCTTTGCCGATGTCGAAGCGGACGAAGGACAATACGACACCATTCGCCCCATTCTTTGGGCCACAGGAGCAGCGCTCATGATACGCAAGAAGGATTGGCAACTAAGCGGTGGATTGGACGGCCGATTCTTTGCCCACATGGAAGAGATTGACCTTTGCTGGCGCCTTCGCGCACGAGGTCGCCAACTCGTGTGCATACCCGATAGCGTAGCCTACCACGTAGGGGGCGGCACACTCGAGGCAGGCAATCCACGCAAGACGTTTCTCAACTTTCGCAACAATCTCTTCATGCTTTATAAGAACTTACCCTCCGATGAATTACGCCCCGTCATGCGCACTCGCACCTTGCTCGACTGGGTGGCAGCCCTCAAGTTCTTACTTACTGGCGACCTTCCAAACTTTAAAGCTGTTCGCCGAGCACGCAAGGAATACAAGCGACTCCGCCCCGATTTCGAAGCCGACCGCCAACGTAACCTTAATATGGCTATTAACAAGGGAAAAGACATTCCCGAACGCATTTCCCAAAGCATTCTTTGGCTCTACTACGCCCGAGGAATCAAGAAGTTTAACAAGCTAAAGCTTTAAACTGACTCTATGACGAATCGTGTGGGTAAAATGATTTAATGACAAAAATAAACTGCAATTTATCGGCCACTTGGGGGAACGCGTCCTAACCTGGGGGCGACGCGTCCCCGCGTCGGTATTTGCTTGTCAAGGCTCGATGCCTTGACAAGCAAATGCTCTTCTATTTAAAGCATTACCATGTTGGGGCCTCGAGCCCCAACATGGCAATACCGACGCGGGGACGAGGCTGCTGATAAAATAGCGGTTTATAGAGTTA
>ERZ1034687.97-NODE-97-length-53110-cov-40.777740_pt1 | contig 53110 bp, 82 predicted proteins | sample MGYA00520704_ERZ1034687 | MGnify/ENA primary metagenome ERZ1034687 (study PRJEB33766, sample SAMN09781762) | gut metagenome | biome: gut microbiome | host: Homo sapiens | place: Madagascar | study: EMG produced TPA metagenomics assembly of the PRJNA485056 data set... | reverse complement strand
CCCTCTTGATTTTTTCTCCGGAGGGATATTTTGCTCAAACAAAAGCCTATCTATAACCCATTCAAGGGGAGGCATGTTTCCTTTGTTCACGTTGTTCTCCTTTCCGACGTGGCGTTTGTTTCTCATGTCTGCCTTCCTTACAAATACCTCCGTAGTTTTTGTCTCACGCAGATTAAGTTCTGCCATGCCTCTCTTTGAATGGGTTATATTTCTGGAGGTGAAGAAATGCTAGAAGTAACAGGCAACGATATTTCTCTTACTCGTGGTGACACAGCACGGCTCACGGTTACGATTACAAATATTTGTGACGATGGACTCTACGTTCCTTCGCCAGATGACGTGTTTAAATTCACCGTTAAAGAAACCGCATATGACTCTAATGTGATTTTTCAGAAGGTATCCAGCGGAAATCCGATTTTTAAGATCGATCCAATTGATACAAAAGAATTGGACTTCAGAAGGTACGTATATGACATCGAGCTAGAAACAAATAACGGAGAGATTTATACGGTAGTTCCATATTCTGGTTTTAGAATCATGAAAGAGGTAACTACATAATGGACAATTGTGCAAATATTATTGGCGTGATACGCACTACATGCGAATTACGAGGAATTGTACAAATCGTAAAAGAGCATGATACATATGATGGCCAATATAACGTTATACCAAAAGGTAAAGCTCAAACATTGTATACAACAGACAAACTTATGAAAGAAAATGTCGTTGTCGAGAAGATTCCGTATTACGAGGTTTCGAATGACAGCGATGGTATAACTGCAATTATAGGAGGAAATGAATAATGGCTAATCAGTTTAAAAACAAAGTAATTTACAATGGTGCCGTTCTGATCGACTTGACCGCCGATACTGTTACTGCGGATAAGATTCTTGCAAAGTATACTGCACACGACAAGACTGGTAACATCATCACAGGTACTTGCGATTACGATGTTAACTCTAAGGACGCTACTGTTGGCGTTGCCGAAATTCTGAAGGGCAAGACCGCTTACGCTGCTGGTAAGAAGCTTACTGGTACAATGCCAAATAATGGCGCGGTCACTCTGACGATCGATACGGTTGCCGGAACTGTAAAGGTTCCTCAGGGCTATCATGATGGGTCCGGTACTGTAGGCATTCTGAGCACCGAACAGGCAAAGCTTATTGCCGAAAATATTAAGCAGGGCATTACCATTCTTGGCGTTACGGGTACACTTGAGCCTTCTAGCGCTATCAAGGTAACTACTAAAACTGTGACTCCGAAGCCCACGAAGCAGACAATTACTGCTGGCGAAGGATTCGACTATATGTCCGAGGTTACCGTTGAAGCAATCCCTTATGCAGAAACCGATAATCCTCAGGGCGGAGTTACTGTAACCATCGGTTAAGTCAAAATAGATTTAAGTTGAAAGGAGGAGAGAAGAGTGCCAAAAAAGCAAGACCGTCCTCCAATTACACGAGAAGCTCGTGAAAATTTGATGATGGATCTGGCCATCGACCAAGCTGAAAAGCAGCTTAGGGAGGGAACGGCCTCTTCTCAAGTCCTAGTCCACTATTTAAAACTTGCATCTACAAGAGAGAAGCGAGAAAAAGAAAAGATGGATGCCGAGATTGAGCTTATTCGTGCAAAGAGAGACGCAGCCGTGGCAGAAGCGCGAAGTGGAGAACTTTATGAACGTGCAATTCGTGCTATGCGAAAATACCAAGGTGCGGATGACTATGAAATCGAGGAAGATGACGTTGGATTATATTAAGACTTGGACAGAACTAATTAAGTTTCCAACAATCGAAGAACGGATCGATTATCTTCGGACATATTCTACCGTTGGACAACCTACTTTTGGTTATGGCAGATGGCTTAATCAGAGGTTTTATAGATCTATAGAATACAAACGTCTCCGACAAGAAATAGTACGGCGTCAGCATGGAATGGATCTCGGCGTTGATGGTTATCCTCTTCCAAATGTATTTACGCTACATCATATGAACCCAATAACATTCGAAGACATCATCAATGGAAGTCCGTTGGTCTGGGATCCAGAGTATCTTGTTTGTGTATCGCTTGCTACTCATAATGCGATCCATTACCAGAAAGAAAAAACGGGGTTACCAAGAATGGCATCTCGAACTAAGCACGATACATGCCCATGGAGGAAAATGTAAATGAGTAATAGTATTTTGGAAACGGTTAGAAGGGGATGTCAGATCGATCAGGACTGTGATGACTTTGATCTGGATCTAATCCCAATTGTGAATTCTGTTTTTTCAAAGCTTTCCCAACTGAAAGTAGGTCCCGATGAGGGATTTGAGATCACGGGTCCAAAAGAAAAGTGGAATGATTATGTTTCCGATAAGAAATTACTTGGCTATGTCAAGGAGTATGTTTCGAAAAGTAGTAGACTTAGATTTGATCCGCCTGCATCGAGTACTATCCTTGATGCGTTTAAAGAAGAGATTAAGGAACTAGAGTGGAATATTATTTTCTATCTTGAGCATCAAAATGGATAAGGAGTAACACATGCTTTCCAATACAGCAACCCCGCGATACTACGGCGAGTTTCGAGACGCGGTGTTGCGAGGAGAGATACGAATTAATAAGTACATCGAAATGGAAATGAATCGGATTGATGATCTGATTCGTGATCCTAAGTATTACTATGACGATCGAGCCGTAGAGGGCTATATAGCTTTCTGTGAAAATGAACTGGTGTTGACCGATGGCTCCGATTTGAAGCTTTTATTCACATTCAAGTTATGGGCCGAAGAGATTTTCTGTTGGTATTATTTCGAGGAGAAAGTCGTCTACGTTCCTGATGAGAATGGTGGAGTTCATGCTCAGCGAAGACGAATTAAGCATAGACTCACCACGAAGCAGTTTTTAATTGTTGCCAGAGGTGCGGCTAAGTCGTTCTATGGCAGCACTATACACGATTACTTCTTGAATGTTGATTTAACAACGACTCATCAGGTAGCAGTAGCACCAACAATGAAACAGGCTTCCGAGGTTATTTCACCGATTTGCACTGCTATCACTAGAGCAAGAGGACCGGTATTTCAATTCTTAACCGAAGGAAGCATTCAAAATACGACTGGCAATAAAGCTAACCGACAAAAGCTTTGCTCTACAAAGAAAGGAATCGAGAATCTTTTAACCGGTAGTCTTCTTGAAGTTCGTCCCATGAGAATTGACAAGCTTCAGGGGTTGCAGGTAAAGTGCGCCACTGTTGATGAGTGGCTCTCTGGTGTAACAAAGGAAGATCCAATTGCAGCACTGGAGCAGGGCGCTTCTAAAGTTAAGGACTACTTGATTCTTGCCATTAGTTCCGAGGGTACAGTTAGAAACGGTATCGGCGACTCTATGAAGATGGAGCTTCTCGACATTTTGCGAGGAGACTATAAAGCCCCGCATGTATCCATTTGGTATTACAGATTGGATGATGTGGACGAAGTAGCAGACCCAATGATGTGGGTTAAGGCACAACCGAATATCGGGCATACCGTTAGTTACGAAACATACCAACGCGATGTAGAAAGAGCGGAAAAAGTACCAGCCGCAAGAAACGATATTCTTGCCAAACGATTTGGAATCCCAAGCGAAGGTTATACCTATTATTTCCCGTATGAAGAGACATTACCTCATCCGCAGAGAAGTTATTGGGAGATGCCTTGCGCTATGGGCGGTGACTTATCGAGAGGCGATGATTTCTGTGCATTTACGTTTCTATTCCCTCTTTCTGACGGTTCGTATGGTGTAAAGGTTCGTAGCTATATTACGCTGAATACATTACACAAACTACCTGTGGCAATGAGACTTCGTTATGAGGAGTTTATAGCCGAAGGTAGTTTATTTGTTTTCGATGGGATTATTCTTGACATGATGCAGGTCTACGATGAGTTAGACAGTTTCATTCAAGAACACTCTTATGAGGTGCGATGCTTTGGATTCGATCCTTATAACGCAGAGACATTCGTTGACAGATGGTGCAAGGAGAATGGGTCTTTTGGTGTTGTTAAGGTCATACAGGGAGCTCGTACCGAATCGGTTCCTCTTGGAGAGCTGAAGAAGCTGTCCGAAGAACGTCTTTTGAAGTTTGATGAAAAATTGATGCAGTTTGCGATGGAGAATTGTGTTACGTTAACCGATACAAATGGCAACCGTAAGCTATTTAAACTTCGAAACGAAGATAAGATCGATAACGTGTCGGCAATGATGGATGCCTGGGTTGCATATAAGGCAAATGGCGACATGTTTGAGTAAAGGATGTGATTAATCAAAATGGAAACCTATTTAGCCCACCACGGCATCCTTGGTATGAAATGGGGTATTAGACGGTATCAGAATGAGGATGGGACTCTAACCTCGTCTGGGCAGGTTCGATATGGTCGCAAGATGACCGCTAAGCGTAAGGCCGCCGCGCGAAAAGCTGCTCAGACAAAAAAGAAGGCCGCGGAAGCAAAACGTAAGGAAGAAGAAACTAAGCAAAAAGTGGAAGCAAAACGCATCGCAGACGAAAAAGCTGGTAAGCATCGCGATGTTTCTACTATGAGCGATCAAGAGATTCGTGATTTTTTGAATAGAAAAAACCTCGAACGCATGTATTTAGCCGAGATTACCCCTAAAACTGTCGAGAAAGGTAAAAGTTCAACAGAACAATTTTTCGAAAAGTTTGGAAATACTTTACTAACTGCTGTTGCTACTGGCATCGCTAAGAAGTTATCTGAAGCATTACTTAAATCTATGTTTGGTTCAGATGACAATACCACCAAAGCACAAAATTCTAAAAATGATGATTCTGGAAATACTAAAAAAGCTGATAAGGACAAAAAAGAAGCAAAAGAACGTACGAGTTTTTTTGAAAACTCAAATAAGTCTGACCGTAAAAACAATTTTAGTAATTCCGACCGTGAAAATACCACTAAACGAAAAGTATATGAAGGCGTGGTAGAAGATGGGTGGAAAGCTGCCAATAATTATACGGAGAAGCATAAAGATCGGGTAATCATTGATGTTGACTGGGAGCCAGTTAGCTATCGTCAAGCTGAAAATATTGTTAATTCGCTTCCACAACTTAACGCACCAATGTCTATGCTAATGCTCCCGGCACCGAAATAAAATTAAAGGATGTGAGAAATCAAAATGGAAACTTATTTAGCCCATCATGGTATCCTAGGTATGAAATGGGGTATTAGACGGTATCAGAATGAGGATGGGACATTAACTGAAGCTGGTAAAAAACATTATGCCGATTCTCAATCGATGTATAAAGGAGAATCAAAGAAAGCCGCAAAAAATGCAGCCAAAGTTGCTTCTGTTGGCGCCGCCAGTGGATTGATTTCAAGTGTGGCGTCCGCTACTCTAGATAGAAAAAATGCCGACAATACATGGAAGGCCGTAAAAACATACATTGATAGCAATGATGATTGGGAAAGATATAAAACAAGCTATAACAAAATGATTGATGAACCATTGCATGGTTTCGCGTCGCTTTCTGGAATCGAAACAAGAAGCGCGGCCTCGGATTATATTCGAAATAAAACTCTTAGTGAACAATTTGCAAATGTAGCAAGAGGAGCCGCGGTTGCCTCGTCGATCATTTCTGGCGTTGGGGCTGTAGCAGTTATCGGTTCTGCCGTTATTTCTGCCGGCCAGCTTGCATATGGCGCGTATTTGCATAATAAAGCTAAGAAAGCATCCGGTAGTAATTAAGGAGCTCTAAATGCCAGAAAATAACCTTTCCTCTAGGCTGAAAAATGCCTGGAATGCTTTTATGAATCGAGATCCCCCCGTAAGTAGTTATGTGACTTATGGGGGTTCTTCATACAATCCGTATCGTACTAGACTCACTAGAGGTAATGAAAAGTCCTTTATTGCGCCAATCTTTACAAAGATTGCCATGGACTGCGCTTCAATCTCCCTTCTTCATGTGAGGATCGATTCCGAGGGGAACTATGTTGAGACCATTGATTCCAAGCTGAATCAATGTCTGACACTTTCGGCTAACAAAGATCAGACTCCAAGGGACTTTATCATGGATGCTGTTTTAAGCATGTTTGATGAAGGAACCGTGGCCTTACCCCCTATCGATACCGTAACGAAGAAAACCTCAAGTGGGCTTAAGTATGACATCGGTTCTATCCGGACTGCCCAGATCATTCAGTGGTATCCGGATTACGTCAAGATGCGTGCCTATAACGATCGAACTGGTCAACGAGAAGATCTTACGATGCCAAAATCATCTGTTCCAATCGTCACAAATCCTCTCTATTCCGTGATGAATGAGAACAATTCTGTTGTCCAGCGGCTAATCCGGACTCTAAACCTTTCTGACACCATCGATGCTCAGAATGGTTCCGGTAAGCTTGATATGATTATCCAGCTTCCTTATCAGATTCGTACCAAATCCATGGAAGAACGGGCTCAAATGCGAAGAGATAGCATCTCGGATCAGCTGGAAAATTCCAAGTATGGCATAGCGTATATCGACGGAACTGAGCATGTTACGCAGTTAAACCGCGGCGTGGAGAATAATTTGTATGAACGGGTTAAGTATCTTGTCGACCAGTTATACTCTCAGTTGGGTTTAACAACTGAAATTCTGAATGGTACAGCTAGCGATGCTACAATGCAGAACTACTATACCAGACTTATCGAACCAATTGTATCGGCGATTACCGATTCTATGCGATGGAAGTATCTAACACAGAAGGCAAGAGATGATGGCGAAACCATTATGTATTTCCGTGATCCCTTTAAACTTCTGTCTCCGAGTTCTGTCGCCGATACTTCTGATAAGCTTACTCGGAATGAGATTCTTAGTCCGAATGAGGTTCGTCAAATGATCGGAAGGAAACCGGTTAAGAACGAGAAGGCAAATGAACTCCGAAATCGTAACATAAGTGTGTCCGATAATCAGGAATTTGCCAACGCAAAGGATGAAGAACCTACCGCAACAGAAAATACTCAAGAAAAGGAGTGAATAAATCAAAATGGCATTTAAGTATGATTTTAGTGGTTATGTGACCAAGAACGATCTGAGATGTTCTGATGGACGAGTCATCCGTGCTGGTGCATTCGCGGATCAGGATGGCGTTAAAGTTCCTCTGGTATGGAACCATGACCACAGAAATATGTCGAATGTTGTCGGACATGCCATGCTTGAAAATAGAGACGATGGCGTGTATGGCTATGGTGTTTTCAATGATACGCCGAATGGTGTTAATGCCAGAGAACTCGTGGCGCATGGTGATATTTGCGCTATGTCTATTTACGCTAATAAGCTGAAGCAGAGCGGAAGCGATGTGCTTCATGGTGTCATTAGAGAGGTAAGTCTTGTGTACGCAGGAGCTAATCCTGGCGCGTACATTGATACCATTATCTCCCATGAAGATGGAGCAGACGAGGAGGCAATCATGTACTTTAATCAGCCTCTGAATCTTTCTCATGGCGAAGTTAAGGATTCCGAAAAAGGCGCCAAGCAGGATGATAAACCCGCCGAAAAAACTGCTGAAAAGAAAACGGAATCTGAACGCACCATCAAAGAAATTATTGATGGTATGACCGAAGAAAAGAAGAAGGTCGCAATGTTTATTATTGGAATGGCCCTAGACAAGAGCAAAAGCAGCAATGCAGTCGCCCATGCTGATTCCGATGATGAAGAACCCGTGTCCAAGGACGGTAAGACCGTCAAAGATGTTTGGAATACATTCACCGAAGAAGAGAAGAATGCAGTTTATGCTGTAATTGGAACTTCTATTAAAGAGAATGACTCGTCTGATGACGAAGAAGAAAACGACCAGGAGGAAAAATCTATGAATCATAATGCATTTGATACCACTACCATGGACGATCCCATGGACGGTGTTCTGACCCATGCCGATCAGCTGGAAGTAATTAAGATGGCCAAGCAGCAGGGTTCTCTGCGTGCGGCAATTGCTGATTATGTCGAGGGCTGCGATCATCTACAGCATGGCATTGAGAACATCGAAACTCTGTTCCCCGATTATAAAGACGTTAAGCCCGGCGCACCCGAACTGCTGACCGATGAACTGGCATGGGTTACCACTGTTATGAATGGTGTTCATAAGAGCCCCATTTCCAGAATTCGGACTCGTCAGGTTGACGCTCGTGGTCGTAAGTTCCGCGGCAAGGGTTATACGAAGGGAAATTTCAAGAAAGAAGGCGGTAACGCTAAACTGATTTCCCGTACCACTGATCCCTGTACTGTGTATGTTAAGGACTCCATTCATCGTGATGATATCATCGATATTACCGATTTCGATGTGGTAACTTATATTTACAACATGCAGCGTGCTGGTCTGAATGAGGAAATTGCTACCGCTGTACTCTTTGGCGATGGTCGTGAAGAGGGCGATGAAGATAAGATTCCGGAGGATAAGATTCGTCCCATTTGGACTGATGACGAACTGTTCACCATCCATCGTGCCGTCGACATTGCCGGCATGAAGAATAAGCTTCAGGGCACTGATACTTCTAAGCGTTTTGGTGACAACTTTATTGAGACTGAAGCCATTATTGAGGCAAACCTGGATGCTCGTATCGAGTATAAGGGTTCTGGCTCCCCTGTGATGTTTGCAGCTCCTCAGCTGGTTAACACCATGCTGATGGCAAGAGATCTGAATGGTCGTCGTATCTATAACGGCATCGACGAACTGAAGAGCATCCTGAACGTTTCTGCTATCCACACCGTTGAGCAGATGAATGGTCTGACTCGTCAGAATTCCGATGGTGAGACCATGGAAGTTCAGGCTATCATTCTGAACCTGAATGACTATTCTCTTGGCGCTACCAAGGGCGGAGAGATTACTCAGTTTAACCAGTTTGACATCGACTTCAATAAGGAGAAGTTCCTGCTTGAGACTCGTTGTTCCGGTGCTTTGACTAAGGTTAAGTCCTGCGTCGTTTTGGAAAAGAAGGCCGGTTAATTTTAGCCTTTAGGTTTACATAACATTGGAGGGATAAAAATGATTAAAGTAAGCGAGATTTATGACGACCAGCATATTCGTACCGTTATCTTGTATGGTAAGACTGCTGACCACAAGCTGTACGCTGATGAAAAGTATACCATTAAGGTTGCTGCTGACTTTATCGAATCTGCTTTTAAGAAGGGCATGCTGCTTGTCAGCGATGGCACCAGTATGCTGCGTCCTGAAAAGTTTGTTGCTGGCAAGGTCGTAACTGTTGATGGTACCACTGCCGTGACTGGAACCGAGTGGTCTGCAAGCGAGGTTTAATTCAAAATGGGACGATTTTCCGGAAATATTGGCTTCGTTGAAACGGTTGAAAAGTCTCCTGGCGTGTTTGCCCCTGCTGAGGCGATTGAACGTCGATACTACGGGGACATTATTGTCAGGAAAGTTCGTCTTGACACAAACGGCGACAGTACAAATAAGGATTTGACTTTGAGCAATGATATTTCAATTGTCGCCGACAAATTTTCAAAGGAACATCTTGGATATATGCGTTATGTCGTTTTGCATGGATTGAAATGGGAAATCGTTTCTGCCGTAGTGGAGTATCCTCGTATTCGACTTACATTAGGAGGTCTTTACAATGGATAGACGATTGGAGCTCGATGCAAAACTTTCGGCTATAACGGGTGTGAAAGATGCGTATTATAACCCACCAACAAATGTAAAGATGAAATATCCTTGTATCCGTTATTCGAAAACTGCTGAGAAAGTCATGTTTTCAAATAACGGACGTTTTGCTGTTAGAGATCGTTATACGATAACCGCAATTGATTACACACCAGATAGCCAAATATTTGAAGACCTATCGCATTTCCAATTCTTTTCCTTTGACAGGATTTATACAGCAGATGGGTTATACCATTTTGTATGCACAATTTATTATTAAGGAGGTTTAATACCTATGGCTAGTAAAGCTCTTGTATGGGATGAAGTAGGCAAGAAGTACTATGAGACTGGTGTCGACCATGGTGTTCTGTATCCCTACGCTGATAACGCGCCTGGTGAAGGCGTCGCATGGAGTGGCCTGTCCGGCGTTGATGAGTCCCCTGAAGGTGCCGAAGCAACTTCTATTTATGCCGATAATATGAAGTTCCTGATTATGCGGTCCGCAGAGGATTATAAGGGTACCATTAAGGCATATATGTATCCGCCTGAGTGGGAAGCTTGCGATGGCTCTGTAGCTCCGGCCGGAACGGCCGGTCTTAGCATTGGCCAGCAGACCCGGAAGACTTTCGGTCTTGCATTCCGTACTCGTGTTGGCAACGATCAGGACTTTGAGGATCACGGCTATAAGCTCCATTTGGTTTATGGTGCAACCGCATCCCCCTCCGAGCGTAGCTACGAAACTATCAATGATTCCCCTGACGCCATGGAGCTGAGCTGGGAATTTGAAACCATCCCTGTCAGTGTTCCTGGTTATAAGCCCTTCGCTCATATGGAAATTGATTCCACTAAGCTTAAGACTGAACAGGAGAAGGCATGTCTGACAAACCTTGAGAAGATCCTCTATGGTTCTGAGGAAGCTGCCGCTCGTCTCCCTCTGCCTTCCGAGATCATGACCATCATGACTCCCGCCGGAGGCTAATAAATAACATTATCCCCCGCCGGTCTTAAATGGCTGGTGGGGGCTTTTAAATTTGAAAGGAGAAAATTCAAAATGCTGAAAGAAACTATTACTTATACCGATTTCGACGGGAACCCCAGAACTGAAGATCTGTATTTTCATCTGTCTCCCGCAGAAATGACTCAGTTGCAGTTTTCTGTTCCTGGTGGCTTGAAGAATAGTCTGGAAGATGCAATCAAGAGACAGGACGGTCCTGCTATGATGGACTTCTTTGTGAAGATTGTGAAGATGAGCTATGGTATTAAGTCTGCCGACGGACGTAAGTTTGAGAAGTCCGAAGCAATTTATAATGACTTTGCTCAGACCAATGCCTACGTCGAGTTCTTTATGCGACTCGTTACTGAGCAGGATTTCGCAAAGAAATTCACTGATCGAGTACTCCCTGATATGAATAAGTATATGAAGCCCGACTCTGCCAATTCTTCCGCAGCAGTTGCTTCTATGTCTGCGACGTAAATGCTATACTTATCGGTTTCATCCGGTGAATTATTCGATGAAGCAACATACTCGTTTATTCAAATAAAGCCGACTGTAATCCAACTTGAACATTCTCTTCTGTCTATATCAAAATGGGAAAGCAAATGGAAGAAACCATTTATGGGCACCAAATTGACCGGGGAAGAATACATGGATTACGTTCGCTGTATGACAATAAACAAAAATGTTGATCCCAATATCTACTACAAGTTGACTGCCGCCGATTATAAGACAATAGATGAATACATCCATGATCCAATGACGGCAACAACATTTCATAGCCAACGTCAAAGCAAACCTGCTTCAAAACAGATCATAACGTCAGAGCTTGTCTATTATTGGATGGTTACTGCGCAGATCCCATTTGAAGCAGAGCGTTGGCATTTCAACCGCCTTATGACATTAATTCGTGTGTATGAAGTAAAGAACGACTCTTCCAAGATGTCAAAGAAGGATACTTTCAAAAGTAATCGAGCGATTAACGAGGCGAGAAAAGCAAAACATCACAGTAGAGGTTGATCTAATTATATGGGCATTCGTATTACATCGAAGGGCAAATTTAGAAAAACACATCGTTTTCTAAAAAAAGCTTCGGATAGAAAGATTTTTAATAATCTGATTCGATATGCCCAAAAGGGCGTTGAGGCTCTTGCTTCGGCAACTCCTGTTGAATCCGGAATGACCGCGGTATCGTGGCGGTACGAAGTCGCGTATTCCAATGGGGCGGCCAAAATTAATTGGATTAACGATAATATTAATGATGGCCAGGTCATAGCTCTTCTTATTCAGTATGGGCATGGCACTGGAACCGGAGGCTGGGTAGAAGGGCGAGATTATATCAACCCCGCTATCCAGCCAATTTTCGATGAAATTAGAGACGATGTCTGGAAAGAGGTGACTGGCTGATGGCAAATGAGGTTGACAACAGAGTTGTGCAACTTGAGATGGACAATGGCTCTTTTGAAAAGGGAGCAAATCAATCCATCAAGACATTGGACAAGCTCGATAAAGCGCTTGAGTTTAAAAACGGTAAACGGTCATTCTCAGAGGTTGAGGAAGCAGCTGCGAAATGTGATTTTAAAACACTGCTCACAGCCGGAGATGCCGTTGTTGCAAAATTTTCGGCCATTGGTATTGCGGGGATTACCGCAATCCAAAATATTACCAACAGGGCCGTTGACGCCGGAATTAAGATTGCAAAAAGTTTGTCGATCGACCAGATTACTACCGGATTTTCAAAATACGAACAAAAAACCGCAAATGTTCAGACGTTGATTAACTCCACCGGAAAATCCATCGATGAAGTTAATGAATATTTGGATAGATTGATGTGGTTCTCTGATGAAACCTCCTATGGTTTCACGGATATGACTCAGGCGCTTTCCACTATGGTTAGTGCCGGTGGCGACATTGATAAGCTAGTCCCCATGATTGAAGGTATGGCAAATGCGACTGCTTTTGCTGGCAAGGGCGCAGCCGAGTTCAATCGTGTTATTTATAATTTGAACCAGTCGTATAGTCAGGGTTTCTTGAGTTATATGGACTGGAAATCTGTTCAGATGGCCGGTGCTAGTTCAAAACAGCTTGTCGACCAGTTAATCCGTGCTGGTGAAGAAGTCGGTACGATTAAAAAGGGACAGGTAACGATTGATAACTTCACCAGTACTCTTAGTAAGAAATGGGCTAATCGTGAAGTCATGGAAAAGGCGTTTGGGTATTTCGATGAAATGACCCAAAAGGCCTATGAAATGATTGGCACTGTCGATGAGTCCGGTAATACGATTGATAATGCCTCTCAAGCATATGAGATTCTGAGCAGACAGTATGACGGCGTTTCTATTAATGCGGCTAAGGCTGCCCAGGAAGCAAAGTCATTCACGGAAGCAATCGATTCAACCAAGGACGCCGTTAGTTCTGGTTGGATGCGGACTTTTGAGATCATTATTGGTAACTACGAACAAGCGAAAACTTTGTGGACGGATGTTGCCAATGGCCTTTGGGATATTTTTGCTGGTGGGTTTGAAGAACGAAATAATCTGTTACAAGAGGTATTTCAGACTAATCCTGTGGAAGATTATGCAAAAAGTCTCGAAAAAGCTGGAATCAAATACGATGATTTCAAAGCCAAAGCAAAGGCAGCATATCGTGAGACTACCAATGCTTCCGATCGAATGAGTGATAAAGATTTCGAAGCGATGACTGCCGGTGCAACAAGTTTCAATGATCTTCTTAAACAGTCCTGGATGAATTCCTCAATTCTTGAGAAGACCCTTGGTAATTTTGGCCCCAACATTTCCGACGCATCAAATGGAACTAAGAAATTTTCCGGAAGTATCAAAGACTTACTTAAAGAAGTAAACTCTGGTAAGTATGGCTACGGCATTAAAGAGCAGCAGAAGAACTTAATTGCCGCTGGATTTGATGGAAGTGCACTTGGCGATAGATGGCTCAATAAGATGTATAACGCTGTTGGCAGTGGCGATAAAGAAGCCATTGAATCAATCAACGAAATGATGTTCGCGATTGACGATACAAGCCTTTCGATTGAGGAGCAGGTTAAGCTTTATGATGAATTGAAGTCTGGGGCAAAGGATTTCGATAATTCTTATTATGCTCAAAATAGTGGTCGTACTATTGCACTTGATGGCATGAAGAATGCCCTTTCGGCGATTGGTGATCGTCTTGGAGCTATTGGTAAAGCTTGGGATAAAGTATTTCCCAAAAAGACTGCCGATCAGATAAAACAATACGTCATTGCCTTCCATCAATTTACCGAGTCACTCAAAATGGGTGCTCATCAGGGCGTTGTTATCGAAGAAGTTGCGACAAGAGTTTTTACGACATTGTCGAAAGTGCTTAGCGTCATTGGTGGAATTGGACGCGTCGGTGTTTCTGCAATTAAACTACTTGGTCGGTTTACAAATTGGGTACTTAATCTTAAGTCTGTTCAAAATGTACTTAATAGAATTAAGGAATTCTTTGGATTCGTTGAGGGTAATGTAAACGTCGGACTTGATACCTTTGCTCAAACGCTTGCGAATATCGCAAACTATCTTGATAGTTTAAGTAATGCTGATTTCGATAAACTACCCGATAAGGTTAAGAAACTTGCTAAATATTTTGCGCCATTAATCAGAGCCTGGAATAAATTGAAAGCGGTTTCTGCTCCTGTAATTGCATCGTTAACGTCATTCTTCACAAGTGTTGGAACGTGGCTTTATACAAATTTAATCATCCCATTTGCTAATTTTATCTATGATGTTATTAATAGCGAGAATCCGATAGAGACATTAATTGCTGGATTTAAAAGCTTCGGAAAAAACGCGTATGAAAGCATTAAGAAACTATGGGATTTGATCCGCACTGGAAATATTGGTGCTATTTTCGATGGCATTTCCAAGGCGTTCCCAGGATTAAAGGGAATTATCGATAGTATCAGCGAAGCTTTTGAGAAACTTACTACAAATGCCGATGGCACAAAGAAATCCCTTGATTTTAGTAAGGTAATCTCTGTACTTACTTTTGCTGGCTTGTTCACTGCGCTTGCTAAGCTTGCGGAGGGTTTGAACAGCCTTAAAAAGGCAGCAGATGCTATTACTACAACTTTCTCGAGTATAAAGGGTCTAATTGCCAGAAAATTCGGTAATAGTTTCGCAAATAATATCAAAGCAATTACGACTGCAATTGCCACACTCACGGTCGCATTGGTTGTATTAACGAGAATCGATCAAGGAAAACTTTGGAGCGCCGCGGGAGTAATATTTGTACTGTTAACGATCATGGCCGGTTTATCAATCTACATGGGTATTGTGTCTAAGAAATTTTCGGTGCAAGATTTCAATCAGATGAATGGGTTTGTTAAACCAATGCTTGGCATGGCGGTTAGTTTACTACTTATTGCATCTGCTATTAAGAAAATTATTCCTGTGTTTGATGGTATTGAAGGCTTTGGTGCAACGATCACGCGAGTTATAGGTATTCTTGCTCTTATCGGAGGACTTGGGCTTGAACTTATAGGTTTTACTGCACTTATGTCTATGATGAAAGGCAAAGTTGAAGTATCTGCGCTTATCATGATTGCAATTGCTGCGGCGGTTTGGCTTATGGCTAGTGCAGTTAATTCCATAAAGGATATACAGCTTTCACCAGATGCTGTTTTAATTATTCTAAGCGTATTGGCTGCGGTTGTAATAGTCGCAATCGCTATGACTAAAATTAGTAGCTCTGCACTAAGTAGTTCGAGTAAATTATCACCATTTACGAATGCGATTATAGCATTAGCAGCACTTGCAGTTGGATTGTATTTCGGCTTAAAAGCAATTGAGAAGCTTAAAGAACTTAGTATGGAGGATATTTTAAGCCAGCTGATAAAAGCCATACCGATTTTTGCCGTTGTTGTTATTGTCGCCGTGGTTTTAAATCGAGTCGGTAAAAAACTGCAATCTTTATCAAGAACATTAGCAGAATTTGGTATTGCGATTCTTGCGATGATTGGAGCAGTATATTTGCTCGTGCTTCTTGTTGGTAAGCTGAACGAGATGCAAATGGCAGGCGGTGACATCATGAATGCTGCTTTGGTTTTAGCTGGCATCATGTTCGTTCTCGCCGCCTTTGCCGCAATGATAAATTATGCCATGAGTTTATCGAAAGACCCTGGAAAAGGTCTCGTTAAGCTTGCTGCGTCTTTGATTGTTTCTGTTATCGCAATCGCGGGGTTGGTTGGCGTTCTGAAGATGATTGATTTGGCGTTCGGAACGGCTGGGAAATTACATATTCTTAAGATTGGGGCCATATTAGCCGGAATTGTATTCCTTGTCGGGGGATTGGCTGTATTAATAGGTCTTGGAGGAAAGCTCGGTAATGGCAAAGGCGTTGGTGTTCTCATCGCCGCCCTGGCTGGTGTCGTTGCGCTTGCTGCCGTTCTTGTTGTACTGACTTCATTTTCCTGGGAACAAATGGCCCCTGGTTTTTGGGCAATATTAGGTGTAATGGTGGTCCTTGGAGTTATGATGATGGCCATAGGTTTTGCCGCACGTCTGGCAACCAAAAACACAAATGGCGGTGCTGCTGCGTTATTTGGGATGGCTGTAATCATGATATCAATTGGTGCTGCATTAGCGCTTGTTGCAACTCAACCTTGGCAAGGAATTGCTGCCGCTGTGCTTGCGATCATTATCGTGATGGGTGCAATTTGGCTTCTGCTTAAAGGGATTAGCAAGATCAAGTTCTCGCTTGACACGCTATGGAATGTGCTCGCCGGTATTGCCGTTCTTGCTGCAATTGTAATCGCAATCAGACTCCTTGTACCCGCAATGGAAGCACTGGCTGAGTTGGATAGCGGAGCGATGCTGAAGAACGTTGGTATTATGTTACTCGCCGTACTCGGCATGGCTGTAATTGTGGGTATTTTGGCGGGTATTGCTGCGGTGATACCTGGAATGGTTGTTGCTTTGTTGGCTGCCGCCTTGGTTCTTGTCGCGATTGGCGTGCTTTTCGTGGCCTTTGCATTCTCGATGGCCGTTCTTGCCAATATAAACTACAGTGCTATCGCAAGTGGTTTGGCTATTTGCGCAGGACCGATGCTTGCGCTTGGTGAAGCTGGAGTCATTCTTATCCTTGGTGCGGTCGGTATCGCCTTATGTGCGGCTGCAATTTTCCTGCTTGGCCTTGCTGGTACATATTCGGCAAATGGTATTGTCGCACTTAGCATTGCTATTGAGTATCTGCTCGGCATTCTTTCTGCTGTTGGTAACGCATTTCAAAATAGCAATGGAAACATCTTCGCTGCTTTGGCAAACCTCAGAACCGAGATGGAAAATAGTGCTACGAGTGTTGCCGGCAATGCCGATGTCATGAAAAAGTCGCTGCTAAATATTGTTGGTGGTGATATTTTCGATGGAGAAGGCTTTGCTGAAAACATCGGAAACGCCTATGGCGATGTCAGTTCTGTGATTGAAGAGCATGGCGGAGAAGTTACAGATGCAACAGTCGGCAACATTACTTCTGCCGGAGATGCTGCTACGGAAGAGGCTACCAAACAGGGCGAGAGAACTGCTGAGGCTTATAATAATGGTTACCAATCCAAACTGGCCCAAATCCAGAAATTGGGAACCAACGGTGATAAACTCGATCAGTTTAATTATAGTCGAAACGCAGCTGAATCAGCTATCACCCCCGGCATGAGCGGGATTCCTTCGAATATACCGGCCAGTTATGTATCCGCTCCTAAACAGCAATCAGGAACGAAAAATACATCTATACTTGATGGGCTTATTTCCGGTGGCGATGTAAATTCATTTATAAGTAACTTTACGTCACAACTTGGAAGTGCTGACATGAGCGGCGCTGGATCGTTGCTTGGCGGTAATCTTATGGATAGCCTGTCTACTTATATTGGCGGACAAGGAACTACGGATTTCATTGCGAAGTTCCAGGATACATTTGCCGAGGGCGATTTCTCTGCGGTTACGGACAATATTACCACAATTTTCGGAAGCGATCTAACGACTTCATTTGGAAGCGTTGAAAACACCGACGCCGTTAAGAACGCTGCCAAAGATCTTATGGAAAATGGCGTTGATTCGGCAAAGAAAGTCGATGCAAACCCTGCCGGAAAGTCGTTCTGCTCTGGCATTGTGCAAGGCATAAACGATTCCGCGAGCACTGTTATAGAAGCTGCAAGGAAACTCGGCGAACAGGCCAAACAGGCGTTTGATGACGCATTTGGTAACGCCGCAAATGGACTTTCGGAAGACGGAGGATATAGAACTGAAAGCGAAGATGACTATGGTAATGAGGGTTTTAGCGAAGATCCTGTAACCATTCGCCCTGTTCTTGACATGACTGATATTTACAGCACGCTGGATGATTTCGACAGCATTTATACTCCCACAGTCAGGCCCACCCTTGATATGTCTGGAGCAGACCCTGGCTATAGTAATGTTGCGGCCGTTGCTGCGTACGATTCTAGAAACGTTGATGGATATGAAACTGAGACCAGAACATCCGTTGCCACGGTTGCGCCGATTAGTTTTACGCAGAATAACTACTCGCCCAAGAATTTGTCCAGAGTTGATATTTATCGTCAGACGAGAAATCAGCTCGACGCATACGAAGAGATACGGAGGAAAAGATGATACGTACAGTTAAGATCACGAATTTTCGTGGTGAAACCTTGACTCTTGCACTGGATAATCCATGGGAAACCGGTCTTGCTGTTACGGCTATTAAAGGGCTCGGGCCGAATAAAGCGACCATTAACACGGTCGAAGTCGCCACAGATGATGGTGCAACTTATAATTCGGCCCGGGTTTCTTCCCGTAATATCGTGTTTTCTATTAGATTTGTTGGTGATGACATTGAGTCTTGCCGACAGAAGACGTATAAATATTTCGCACTGAAGAAACCAGTTATCATTGAAGTTATAACGGACAATCGGCACCTTCGGATTTCCGGTTATACGGAATCGAATGAGCCTGATATTTTCTCTTCGGTTGAAAGTACGTCTATTTCAATTATCTGTCCGTACCCATTCTTTTACTCCATGAATGAGACGAACACAGTTACATTCTATGGAGAAGAACCCGCTTTTGAGTTCCCATTCGAAAATGAAAGTGAAGTGCCGAATATTGAGTTTGGTATAGTATTCGCCATTACCGAGGCGAATGTTCGTTATGAAGGGGACTATGAAGTCGGAGTTATTATTACCATTCACGCCACAGGTCCGGCAAAGAATGTTTCTATACATAAACTCGATGCGAATGAAACAATTCAAATAAATACTGAACTTGAAGCCGGTGACGATATTATTATCAGCACAGTTGCAAGAGATAAGTACATTCATCGGGTTAGATCTGGCGTAACCACAAATATTCTAAACTGCGTTGGTAAGAATACAAAATGGTTTCTTCTTCAGGAAGGCGATAATGCCTTTGCATATACCGCAGAAGAAGGAATTCGTAATTTGCAGTTTAGCGTAAAAAATGACATTCTATACGAGGGGATTTAAGCATGGAGTTATACGTTCTCAATACCAATTTTGAGAAAGTCGCCATTATTGATTCATACGAATCCCTCGTATGGACAGACCGCTTCCGGGAACCGGGCGACTTTGAGTTATACTGTTTTCCGGAAGCAAAATTACTTGCGGATTGTCAGGTAGATTATTACCTTGAAAATACAGAATCTGAGCACCTCATGTTTATTGAGACTCGAAAAATTACGACGGATGTTGATGACGGCGATCGCTTTGTATTAACCGGCGAATCTCTTGAGTCTATTTTACGTCGTCGTGTTATATGGAAAGAAAAAAGCACGAGTGGCACAATTCAGGAGGTTGTTGAGGGCCTTCTGAATGATGCGATTATTGCTCCGGAAATCGAGGAGCGTAAAATTCCAAATTTTGTATTTGACCATAATACAGACCCTATCGTCGAAGGTATTTCTATTGTGAAAGAATTCAAAATAGGAGACGATCTGTATGAGATGATTAATAAGATTTGTGAAGAAAATAATGTCGGTTTTAAGATTACGCTTAGCGAAGATAAAAAATTCCATTTTATGTTATATGCAGGCGTTGATCGTAGTTATGACCAGAATGATGTGCCTTATGTTATATTTTCTTCTGAGTATGATAATGTTATAACCAGTGAATACTCCTATTCTAAGAGTGAGTATAAAAACGTTTGCCTTATATCTGCCAATGATAAAAACAACAACGAAAAAGTTAAGTTCGCAGGCGAATACGAAGGCTTGATGCGCAGAGAAATGCACATTGATGGAAGTGACGTTCCGACAAAGAATAGCATGGATCAGGATTACTCGATAAGCGATTTCGAAGCAATGCTTGTTGGTAGAGCGAGAAAAGAGCTCATATCATATGAACCGAAAGAGACTTTCGAAGGAGAAGTTGATGCGTCGTCCATCTTCGTTTATGGCGAAGATTTCTTTCTTGGCGATATTTTGCAAGTAGCAAATGCGTATGGTATGGAGGGACCGTCTCTCGTAAAAGAGATTATTTGGTCGTACGACGAAAGTGGGTACTCTTGCTATCCAACGTTTGAAGCGAAGAGTAACGGTGAAGACGGCACATTATTCTACAATGGAAATCAGTACCGTGCTATAACTGGCGGCTGGGGTATTTATGACCCAAATCCGGAGGGAAAGGAACCTGCAAAATACAGTCTTTCCATTGGCACTACAATTTATATTAAATCCGAAGAGAGTATGGAAATTCGGAATGCTTGCGTCATGACAAATAGCATGATCGACATGACACCTTATAGCAAAGTTAGATTCGATATAGTTGGCTTCGGTAAAGTGTGGGTCGCCGGGGAAGATAAATCTAAGAGACTAGCCACTGCGTATGTAAGAATGTCATCAAATAGCGTTGTTGAGCTTGACGTTTCTAACATTAACCAAAAATGTCATATTATGTTTACTTCTGGCGGTATACCGACATATGTTGAAGTTTACAAAATTTCCTTAATCAAATAAATGGAGGACGTATGAGTTTTACATATGGGTTTTACAATAGCGTCAATCATGATCGAAGATATGATGCTAGGCAGATATCTTCCATGTTTGATGGCCTCATTACTGATGGGGTGTATCGTAATTATGGAAAATGTTTTTCGATTACGATTGTTGCAGGCTTGCAGGTGAGTATTGGCGAAGGTCGTGCGTGGTTCAATACGACATGGTCTTATAATGATAGCGAGCTAATCATTGATCTGCCCGCCGCAAATCAGGTGTACAACCGAATAGATGCGATCGTTATTCGTGTAGATAAGACCAATCGAACTAATGAATTGACATATAAATCCGGAACCCCCGGCTCTGAAGCAGCAAAGCCAGAGTTATCATCTGGTACGGATGATGTGTTTGAGTACCCACTTGCTTACATCACCGTTCCCGCCAAGGCGACTCAGCTTGCTGCCGAAAATATTGAGCTTGCGATTGGTACCGCTGCTTGCCCATTTGTGACCGGTATTCTTGAGAGTGTTCCAATTGATACACTTATGCGGCAATGGAAAAAAGAGTACGATGATCTCATTTTCGACCTTAAAAATAGAATCGATCAGGTATCGTCAGAGCAGTTGATTGATGGCTCTATCACATACGAAAAGCTTGCATCTACTGCCGTGCGTTTGAGATTTCAAAATGTTGCAGTTGAGACAAGTTACGTAGTAGAGAATAGTACCTATGCGGAATACGGGTATCCGTATCGAGCAGAAGTTCCGCTTCTCAATTCGACTTCCACCATGCGGCCTGATATTTCTTATACTCCAGCTCAGATTGAGAGCATGGACTTGACTGGCCCGGTCGAGACCTATGATGGAGGCGTTTATATATATCTTGCAGAGGCTCCGACTGATGTGTTTATTATCCCGGTAATCGATTTGTGGAGGTAGGATTCAATTATGTTGGGAAAGACGAATGCCACCCGCGCAATGAATCCAATTCGAAATGTAACGGTGATTGGTGGTAGAATAAAACCAGAAAACCCACTTAAAAGAACGGTTTGGGTAGATACCGACATCCCCATTAACGACTATTTAATTTCCGCCATGCCTACCGATATTGCGGATAAGATTGAAGGTTTGCTTCTTATTTCGTCAGATGGCGATAGTTTTATGAATGTTGATCTTGGGAAATACCGTTCAATCGAGATGACATTTGGTCGTTCATTCATATATCATGAATCGAATTGGATTCAGATTCCGGCATGGTACTATGATGACGGAAAATGGACAGAATTTTCAAAGATTTCAAAAGTATTACTAAACATTACTGACACTACTATTGATAAAACAATATTCGGTCCAGTTAAAAACACTACTTTTGCGAGTCATAAAGTCGGTACGGAATATGGTATTAAGGCGACTAATTCTAGTAAAACGGTCGATTCAATTGTCCAATTTAAAGAACCAATCGACTTTAATATGTATAGAACTTTGCATGTGAAGTTATTGCACAGTGGTACATCCAAAGCATTTACCTTTGGTATATCGTCTACACTATCTGAAACTGCCGTATCTAGCACGGAAGTATTTGACTTGGCAAAGTTGGATGCTGCTGTCGATCCTGGCGGAAGCGGGGAATTCGACATAGATGTAGCATCATTGACTACCTCTGGGTACGTTGGCTTTGCAACTGATAAAAATACATACAAAACACTACAGGTAGTAAGTGCTAACGCTTAATTGGGGGTGAGCATATGCAAGGATTGACAAACGCAGGTGTATCTGGTCTTCGAGTATATTGCTCGCCAGAGACACCAAACACAACGCACGACAATGATATTTGGATTGTGACTGATTTGCCTATCAAAAAAGTTAAATTTACTGATTATAATTCGTATCGTACGAATCCGTCTCTATTCAGAGAAGTTGGCATTGCCTATATCATTCAAAAAATTAATGCTTATCCGGATTATAAGTTTTACAATAATGCGTCAATACCTTTTGATAAAAACAATAGAATGATATTTTGGCCGTATATGGTCAGCACATATCTTACGTCTGGGTTTACCAATTTAAGAGCATTTGTCATGAAAAGTGGAAAATGGATTGCCATAGCTTTACTATCATTGCCAATATATTCTAATGGGAAAAAGCAATATATTGAATCCATAGAAGCAACTGACGGTGGCACATATAAGGAAACTGGCAGTGATTTGGTATGGACACCTTCCCGTGTTGGCGTTGGATATAATCCGCATTTGAATATAAGAATAAAGGCTCCATTTGATTTCGGTGCATTTACTATATTACGTATAGAAAGTGTTATTAAAGGCACATCCGCAAACAGGACATGCTCTGTTAACATTGTGGATCCAGAATCATCGAATGTTATTGCGTCTGGGCTTTTGACCATCCGCGATTCTATTGGTTCCTCACAAAGTATGATTCAAATAAGTAATGCCATCGACATGTCAGAATTTATTATCAGATTCGGCACAACTTCCGCAACGGAGGTTGAGATATCCAGTATTGTTTTCAGCTAGATGTGAGGTTGTTTTATGAAAATTTATATCGATTCAGATTTTAAATGCCATGTAGCTCAAGCCGAAGGGCTGACTGAGGTCGAAACCGAATTCTTTGATGGACTTTGTCAGGAATACATTGAAGGCTATCGATACGTCCCAGAAGGATCTACATGGACTCGTGGTGACGGTGTTGAATTTCAGGGAGAGATGATCGCGCCATGGAAACCCTGGAGAAATCTAGACGTTGCGCAGCGTCGCTACGAAAAAGAGCAATATGTTGAAGTGACAAATCAAAATGAGGAACTGATTAATACCATCGCAGATATGGTGGAAGAAGTATACCAAAGTGACCTTGAAGTAATGCAATGATATTTATTTACAAATTGTTTTTGGAGGTGATGATCTATGGCCGTGAATAAGGTCGTTTATGATGGAAAAACAATCGTTGACATGACCGATGCAACGGCGACCGCTAAGACAATTTTAGATGGATATGGCGCTTATGGTTCTGATGGGACACTTATATTAGGGACGAGCTCTGGGGTTGGCGCAGTTTTAACAGTTACCGCTCCGGAAGGCGCAACCGTAACGATCACGAATGGCAGCATATCGGAAACAAAAACTGCTACTAATGAACCAGTTGTTTTTAAAGGTTTAATAAGCGGAATTTGGACGATTGATATCACCGATGGTATTCGAAGCAACAGTAAAACCGCATTGATTACCGCCGATTATGCGGTTGAAATAACATATTATGTTGCGACAATTCATGTTAAGTATCCCGAAGGCCTTGTCTGTACAATTACAAATGGAACAATAACTACAACGGCTCCGGATACAAGTGGTATTTGGGACTATCGTGCCGATTATCCGGGTACTTGGACTGTGAGGTTATCGAATGGTTTTTCGGAAGAGGTTACCGTTTCCGAAATTGGTGAAGAAGTTACAGTCGATAAATGGTATGTGTATAAGGATGGAAGCCAGAGAACAGATTTAACTGGCGGTTGGTTTACGGTTAAAAAGCAGTCACCGACCGTAGAGCTTCAAGAAGATCGCTTTTATGTATCAACTTCAACCACTGAAAAACAACCGGCTGGTTTAGCTAGTACAAATAATGCGATCAATCCGCTTGGATTTAAAACGCTATACGCTTCTGCGAACATGCTCAAGTCACTTAATTCAACCGTCAGTATTTTACAAACAGGGCTCCTTCCCACCAAGCCGACTAACGCGGGTTTAAAAACCGACGGTCAGAATGGCAATGCGGTGAATTCCGTAAAAGGAGCAGGAGAGCATGTCTTATCGATAGATATAAGCAGTATCACTGGAGAATCGATTTCGATGTATCCATTTATGAATATATACTGTTGCCAAGGCGAATTCTATAAAATGTGGTTTGAGGCATAAAATCTCAAAAAATTTAATAAGGCACCTTGTTATCCTCTAGGGGACGATCGGGCGCCTTAATTTTTTTAAGGAGGAATGCGGTATGTTTACCGTGTCCATAAATATTTTTAATTGGAGGAAATTCATTATGTACAAGTCCATGAAGACCCTGATCACCAAGCATTTTTACAAGACTGGCGAAGCCGCCCAGAAGAAGCTAGATGTATTCTATGCTGTGAATCGTCTCACCGACGATGAGTACACTGAGCTGACGGCGCTGGTTGAAACCGTCTATGGCGATGAGAATACCGCCGCGTAATCAAAATGATGTTCCTTGATAGTAAACTTCTTGATGATAAGAAGTTTGAATTAGAACTTGAAAAGGAACGATCGAAAGCGATTGTCCGAGAGCGAAAAGAACAACTTGCTAAAGAAAAAAGTAAATATCGTAAGAATAGTAAGAAGCCGACCACCAGTAAGCTATTATTGGTAGCGGCTTTTGTCATTTCTTTGGAAATACTTATATTCTGCGAAGTCGCTTATTTCTTTAACCCGGATCCGATGATACTGACAACGCTTATCGGTGTTCCGGTTACGGTCGTTCCAATCGCTCTCGGCTATTTGCGTAAATCAACAGCCGAAAACACTGCAAATGGCATAGTTTATGAAATGGCTATGGCTGAAAAGGATTCAGTCGCCGGGATTGGCGACTAGAAAGGAATTATTTATGAATTTGCTTACGAGCATCAATAACGTTCTTATGTTCCTAAATAATCATTGGTCCGAGATTACGATCTGTGTCGCATTGGTTATTCTGCTAGCTAAAAAGATTAAAGAGTTTATGGCTCAGAGTGATGAGGATAAAATTCAAAATGCCTTGAAACAGGCAAAGGAAATTATTCTCGATAGCGTAACTAGAGCAGAGGTTGATTATTCCGAATGGAAGAAATCCGGCGCAATTAAACGTGCTCAGGTTCTTGACGAAATTTTTGAAAAGTATCCGATTCTCGCCAAAGTTACCGATCAGGAAACTCTCATCAAGATCCTTGACGGCTATATTGATGAGGCATTGGATACCTTGCGTGAAATTATCGATAAGAATTTTCAGGATGAAGACAAAACCGTTCCAGATGGTGATGGCGCATGAATGTTTATCAATTGCAACTACTGCTGCTTTATCTCGAGTATGATCCTGGTAAGGTCGATGGCGTAATTGGTGCAAATACACGTTCCGCAGTTCGCGAATTTCAGACGAATGCCGGGATTCCTGTTGATGGAGTTCCTGGGCCGACTACGTATGCAGCGATTAAAAAAGCAGTTTACAAAAATGAATTTAGGTCAAAGTATGTCAAAACGACATCTAGTGCCACAAAAACATTTACTCCAAGAATGTCCAGACCAGAGGCAGGAAATCCGTATTACAACACCCGGGCAAAGGGAGGATATTCTGACGCCATCACTGGAAGCCCACAGGACGTCGGATGTAATGTTCTGTGTAATTGCGTTGGGTATGCATACGGCCGCTTCAATGAGATTGCCGGCGTGAAATCTTGCAAGTATCTCAGACCTGTAAACGCCGAGAATTTCATCCAAAGCCGCGGAAGTCTTTCCTATGGGCAAGAGCCTAAGGTTGGCGGATGCATGGTATGGCAAAAAGGCGCAACACTGTACGGTTCGGACGGGGCTGGCCATGTCGCGATCGTGGAAAAAATCAATTCCGATGGGTCAATCGTCACAAGTGAATCTGGTTGGGGTGGACCTGTGTTTGTTACCAAGACCCGCAGTCGAGGCGACGGAAACTGGGGTGCAAATAGTCCTTATAAGTATCTTGGGTGTATTTATCAGCCTTGATATGGCATTGTAAAAATTCAAAATGGGTTTTTTATGAAAGGAGAATGCGTAAATGGACAATTATTTTCAGCAGTCCTCTTTTGGAAGGCGACCAGAACCGCCAAGATATGACCTTTGCTTTGTAAAAGGGAAGAAGGGTGCAATGGATTTCGAAATGGGAGCCAATAGCAGAGCACTTCTTCCCGATGCTGATGAACCGGTCGTTTGGTATGTCTGTACGGACGAACTTGGACGTAAATCCACATGCATTGATTACGATATGATTCCGAGAAAGCATGAACCGGAACCTACCACACAAGAACTTAAGGAAACTATTGCTCAGTTAACCGCTAAAATTACGAATTTGGAGGTGCAGTTAGGTGTCGAATCCACTGATGCAAAACAGTCCTAATCAGGGAGCTTGGCTTGGAGGCAATGCCCAGCAACCTCCGATCGTAAGTCAGGATCTTAAGAAATTGTACGCAATGTATCAAATGTCTAATGATCCAAAATCTTTTATGCATCAAGTAATGTCTGCCAATCCGACATTGGAAGCAATGTCACATGGCAACATGAAAGAGCAATTCTACGCCGAATGTAAGCGACGTGGAGTAGACCCAGAAGCATTCCTGGCACAGGTAAAGCAGGGATTAAATAGCAAATAACCCCATCCCTGCAAACCTCTCCTTATGTTTAATCCTATTAAGACGAGCGTACGGCGTCTTTGTGGATAAAATATTTTTAGGAGGAAATACTTATGAGTATCACCAACGACAACTGCGGATTCGATGACGGCCTGTGGCTATTCGCTATCCTGGCTCTGTTTGGATTCGGAGGCAACGGAATGTTCGGTAATGGTAATCGGGTGGGCGAAGCTTATGCCACTCAGGCGGATATTCAGAGAGCGGTCGATCTGAATTCCATCCAGAAGGGTCAGTCCGAGATTGAGCGTGCCATCACTAGCGCTACCAGCGGTATTGTTGGCGCAGTCAAGGACGGTAATTACAATATGCTCGGTGAAATCAGAGATATTCAGACCGAAGTCAACCGCGGTTTCACCAACATGCAGAATTGCTGCTGTGAAATCAAGCAGGGGATTATGGAGAACCGATATCTCTCCGAGCGCAATACGAAGGACATTGTTAGCGCTATCAGAGAAGAGGGCAATGCGACTAGAAACATGCTTATGCAGCAGGAGAACGCCCGGCTGCGTGACGATCTCATGGCCGCTAGATCTGAACTGGGAGATATGCGCCAGAGCAATTATCTCCTTAGTCAGGCCGGCCGTTGGGTTGGCAATCCGCCTTGTCAGATGCCCTGTAGCTGCAACAACTAACTTCAAAATGGTGGGGAGGGCTTCGGCTCTCCTCACAGCTATATTTAATTGAAGGAGGATAAATATATGAGCTGTAACTCAAATGGCAGTTGCCATTGCCAGAAATCAATCGCACGATTTTACAATAAAACAACTCAGGCATTTCCCGCAAATACGGTAACACCGATTTCCGTAAATGCAAATCAGGTTGTTCTTGAAGGAAAAGCCATTGTTCCTACCCTCAATGGCTACAGAATTGAAAAGACTGGATTGTACAGTATTTCTTGTGACGTTGTGCTTCTAGGTACAACCGCTGGAAATGTGGTTCTCCAGGGCTATTTGGACGGCGTTGCTATGCCTTGCACGGAAAGAACCGTAACGCTAGTTGCAGATGCTTACACCACAATCCATTTCGACACTGATATTCTGTTCGAGCCGGTATGCCGGTGCCAGAATAATACTTCTCATGCAATTACCTTTGCTGTGACAAGCACTGGTGGAGCAGGCAGTATTGTTAATGTATGCACCGGAGTTAAAAAACATTAAGGAGTGTTTGAAATGCTCACATGTGAATACTTTGAGCAGGAAATTGACGACATTCTTTCCCGCAAAAGCCTTAGTTGCAATGAGCTTGAGGTTCTAAAGGATTTGCTTGTGACCAAGTATTTCCTTGGGAAAGAAATGTCGGAAACGTCCAAGATGTCGGAAGAAACGGCACGCGAGTGGGTTTCAAAGATGGAAAATACTGACGGTACTACTGGAGCTCATTGGACAATCGATGCGACAACGGCTGTTCGGGATAAGCTTGGGTTGAAGCATATTTGTAAGTATGAGTTCTGGGCTGTCATGAACTCCCTGTATTCTGACTATGGAAAGACTCTGGCCAAGACAAATGCAACCCCTGAGATTTATGGGGAGCTCGCTCGTGATTGGATCGAAGATGACGATGCCGTCAAGGCTAAGGCTTCTGCATATTACCGATATGTAGTGGCTCACGACTGAGAGGTACAACCATGGGCGAACAGGAACTAATCACTTTAATCGTGGCAATGTTCGCTTCCACAGGATTTTGGGCGTTTGCGCGCACAGTATACGAACATATATGCGAGAAAAAGAGAGAAGCAAAGAATAAGGTTGATCCTAAGCTAATCGATGACATTCGTAAAGCGCTTCTTGGGGTCATGCACACTATGATATTTTCATTGGGTCATGAGTATTTGGCTCAAGATGAGATCACTCTTGAACAGTATGACAATTTTTTTGTATTGTACAACCCATATGAAAAGCTTGGTGGAAATGGCACAGGGAAAAGGCTAAAGGATGAGATCGTTAGGCGAAAGTTGATTGACGAACATACCCCGGACTGATACAAGATCCGTCGCCCGGTAACAATGTGAGTAAACGCAGGAGGACGTACTTCCAATAATGATATTCATACACTACTCATACATTACCGGGCGATTTATCGTTGGAAATAAACAATAAATATAGTTTTCATTCATCCTGTTCGGATGACGGGGTGACTAAAATAATGCGGAATAATTTTAATATTGCCGAATATAACAGAATAACCAGAACTTTTAAGCCAATCAAATGTTGCTTGAAATTAACTCATTTGTACATTATTCCTACAGCTCATTTTATTTTTTCAATTTCTTCACGAAGCCAAGATATAGGCCTATCGGTATACACATTCTCTGTTATATCCGATATATAATGTCCAACGAGGCGTTTCAAAGCGTACTCATTAACGTTTGCTTTTTTCGCCATTGTTACAAACTGCTTTCTACAATCATGGGCCGTATGTGCATTGGGACACTTGGCCAATGTAATTGTTTGCTTGAAAACCTCTCTATATGTATCGTAATTCAAATGTGTCTTACGTTTTTGGGGCGAACTAGGAAATAGCCATTCGCTGTCAGCAGAACCAATCCAGAATTCGTAAAAGATGTTTCGTATTCTGGAATGAATCGGGACGATACGGTTTTTTCCCGCCTCTGTTTTGGATCCGCCTTTTATAGCCATCGTTTCCAAGTCAACATCTGAACGCTTTATATTTAGCATTTCAGAAGGACGCCACCCCATATAGCATTGAAATACTATCATTTTGGCATATCTATTTGTTTTTGCTGTCTCCCAGAGCAAAGCCATTTCTTCGTCAGTAAACGATACATGGTGCTTTTCTACATAATTGTTTTCCATTGGTGTTTCTTTTGAATAATTTCTTGTCATCAGATCTTTTGAAATAGCATAATCACATAACTGATTCGTTGTGTTTCTAATTTTATTTAACGTGCTTGGTGTTGCAATCACTCTTTCGGAATCAATGGTTTTATATGGATTTTTGAATAATTCACGAATATGGCGAAATCTGATTGTCTGTACTTCTATCTTATGTATTTGTTCGCAATAGGTCCATGCATGTATGATATTTTTTAAACTTCTAGGATTTTGCACGACATGCTCACTTATCCACTGCTTGAACAGTTCATCCATAGTAGTAGAACTTGCCAAATCAAATGGATCCCTGTTATATTCTGTAAGTGCCGCATACGCGTCATTATATGTTGGAAAATATGCTTTTGGCTTAAGGAGCTTACAGATTGGCCTTCCAGCATCATCTTTCCCCACGGTGACCATAACTCTGTATGGATTTGTTAGATTCCTTCCTGATATTTTTGTAATCTGACCAAATCCATTGGGCAATCGTCTATGACCCCGTGGCTTCTTTCTCGGTTTGGAATTACATTTTTCTTCCATTAATGGGTATCCGCAATTCGGGCAAGTGTATGCTTTTTCACTTACTAAATGTTCACATTCTGGACATGTTTTTAACATAGAATAGCTGACCTCCTATTAAAAGTTCGAAAAATAATCGTAGAAACATTTTACATAAGTCTCGCATTTTTTTCAATTGTTATAATGAACAAATATTATAGGAGGAGTTTATTTATGACTTATAAACAAATTGAAGCAAGCCGAGAGATCCGGCAATGGATTGCGCTTGGAGCTACGGTCGTCATGGCGATGGCCACGCTAGATAAGAGCTATCCGAATATCGGAAACAAGGCAAAGCAATTTGGCAGAAATCTGAAAAGCAAAACCATTAATATGTTCGAAAGAAAGGAGCGTTGAAAAATGAGAGACTTTTTAAGAGGAATTGTAAACGTTGTCAAATTTATATTTGGTGCTATCGCAATCGCATTGTTGATTGGCGTGGTCATCGGAATGTTAATTGGAGGCATGTGCGCATTGTAACTTAAAAGACGGAGTAATTACAACGCTCCGTCTTCTTTTTTGCCCTCGCAAAAATTACCTGTTTTATTATGAGATAGATGACTATCTTGTTAACATTATTTTTGGAGGTTATTATTATGGAAGACAACAAGACTATGATTAACGAAGAGCAGGAACCGAACGATATCGATGTTATCGATGCCGATGAGGTTTGCGAGCAGGACGATTCCGAAGTTACGGAAAGCGGTCTTGATGGACTGTCGTTCGCTCTGGGAAGTGTTGCTACCCTTCTGGTGATTAAAGGCATCAAGAAGGTTATCAACAGCGATCCGGTGCAGAACAAGATCAGCGAAGTCAAAGACAAGCTGGCCGAGCATAAGGAACGGAGAGCCGCAGCCAAGGAAGCAAAGAAGTTGAAGGTTGTGAAGTCCAAGCAGGACGTTGTCGAAGGCGAAGTTGTCGCCGATAAGAGCGACAAAGCGGTGAATGACAAGTAATCACTACTAACTGAGAAGATCTTTTACAAAGGTCTTCTCTTTTTTTCGTTGGTAAATTCTATGCCCATGTTCTGTTTTTCGCTAATAAACGACAGACGTTATGTGATACTGTTATATTTGAAAGGAGGAAACTTATGGACCATATCACATTTGCCCATGGATCTGTTCCTATCGCAACCGTTGCAAAATTGTATGGAAAAGATGCCAACTGGGTGCGAAAAGGAATTATCGAAGGTTGGCTACCCATCGGCATTGCAACACGAGATGGAAGACAGGTCACAGACTTTAACCAGCAGAACGCAAAGCACAGAATTAGCTATTATGTGTCCCCTAAACTCTTGTATGAACAAACTGGATATTTATGGAGGAATGAACGAAATGATTAATCAGCAGAAAGCCGAATTGAGCAAGAAAAACCCTTACTGGATCCCCAAGGATAAGTATTACGAGATGTTATATTTTTCTCGGCAGTACAATACCATGCGGCAGGAGAAGAAGGATATTCTTAGAACTTATCCGTCTGTCGCGAGCGGCGAACCTGTTACTACCTCTGATATTTCCGATCCTGTCGTCAAAGCAGCCATGCGCGTTGAGGTGTTAACCGAGAAGATGGCTCTTATTGAGAATACGGCGATGGAGGCTGGGCCTGATATTTACAAATGGCTGCTTCTTGGCGTGACTACCGATTATTCGTATAATTACCTGGCTAAGAAACTCAATATGCCTGCAAGTAAAAACGCATATTATGATCGATACAGAAAATATTTCTATCTTTTGTCGAAAAAGCGTTGATAAAATAGAAATATGTTGATATACTACCAATATAAAAATAAGGAGGTAGTTCGATGAACCTTCAACCCTTTAACTGTCCTAACTGTCAAGCACCTCTAGAACCTCTTGAAGACGCTCGATTTATGTTTTGTCCGTACTGCGGAACAAAAATCGTAATTGCGGACATAGAATACTATCGAGAGAATTCTAAGACACAACGAGAAAAGATTAGAGCAGACAAAGAAGTTCGAAAGGTTGAAGCAAAACACAATGCCGAAGTAGAAAAAATGCGTTTAGAAAAAGAAGAGGATGCAAATCTATTAAAAATGGCAGGATTTGTCCTTCTCGGCTTGACCATATTGTTGATACTTATCTTTATAGCTCTTTATACACTCCCTGATTAATTTTTAAAATTGGGGATGCAGACGACCATTTTATGTGTTATATTTGTACCATAGCCCGCTGGGGGAAATCCTGGCGGGTTTCTTCTTCGCATTTTTTCCCAGTCGTATAATGAAATCAAGAAAGGAGATTTCGATTATGGAAAATAATATTGCAGGAATGATTGATGAGGCGATCGAGGAAGCTATTAAACAGCTCAAGATCACATCAAAAGGTTCGCCGGAGTACAATACGATGGTGGCAAACATTGCAAAGCTAAATGAACAGAGGTTAAAAGAAGCTGAGCTTGATGCAACTGCCAATTCCAAAGCGAATGACAGAGCCATGGAAGATGAGAAAATGGCTCATGAAATGGCGCTTAAGGATGAGGAAACGCGTCAGACAAAGTTGAAAGGCTACTTTGATTTGGCTAAGAGCGGTTTGTCTCTTCTTGGTACGATCGGCATGACTATTCTGGTGATCGGAGCAGAAGATATCGGTCCGATTGTCTCTAAGGCATTCTCTATTATTCCGAAGCCGAAAATCTAACTTGAACAAGCGAAAGGACTGTACGTTTCTACGTATGGTCTTTTCTTTTTTTCGGAGGCTTTATGCGTTACCATTACGTTCCAGGACCAATTGGCTCATCCATATATGCTTCAACTTATATTTGTGACCATCCAGTTTATGGAAAATGTACTCTATACAAGATTGGCGAAAAAGGTCTCTGTGTCATCCAGCAGCGTTATAATCCAAAGACGAAATACACTTGGTGGGCAAATATTGACCAATGGCTTGTAGACGAGATTTACATGAATAGGAAATTCAAAATGGTGTTTGAAGAGTATGCAAGAGAGCCAAAGGAAGGTTTATATCCGACAATGTCTATCAGACAACTTATGTGGAAATTACGCATGAAGCCAATGAAGAGAAACCCCTGGGAAACGGTATTCGACAAATGTCCCATCTAAAAGCGCTTGCTTTCTTTTTAATGCTATGCTACTATGTAAGTGTCCACATTTTTAAGGAGGTAAACACTATGGCTAGACAGATCATTACCTGTAACAAGTGCGGCGCGGAAATCGTCCTGGAAGATTATGATGATATTCTTTGTGAAGAATGCGGCAACAATATCTGGATGGATGAACGTGGTGTCGTATATCAAGAATGTGAGGATGAATTCCACTCCGATGTCTTTGAGGATGGGATAAGATGCTCCGATGCTGAAGCGTATGAATTCTTCGGCGACCCAGATGAGGAAGATGACTATATGGACTGATATTCGCAAAAATTTCCATTCCTCTTATGAAGAACAAAAACTTTATAGGAGGTTTTATATTATGAAAGCAAAATGGAACTTGTTCTGGGCAGACTATGCTGAGCTGTTTGCGGCCAGTAATAGATTTTGTAAAAAGCATTGGTTTGGAACCATGGTGTATATGATTATTACGATCGGTTACATCGTGGCGTGCATGACCGATGCGTTCGAAAACGTCTATTTCTGGATTGATAACAGGTTGGCGAGTTTGAAAGATAAAGTAAAATCTGTTTTCACAAAAGCGAAACGCAAAACAAAGTAATTCTTCAAAGAGAGAACTCTATTACGGGTTCTCTCTTCTTTTTGTTGGAAGGAGACAATGATGAAGATCAACTTTAGAAAACTTAGCAACACAATCGCAAAAGCAGTACCACATGTCTTTACGGCAGCGGGCATATTGTGGTTTGGAATCGGAGCGGTGGCTGCCTTTAACCTTGGAGTGCATACCACAGCTAATGCTAATATGACAGATGACAATGAGCTTCTTGGTAAGCAATTCATAAAGGATGTTCTTCCGGTGGCCGGGGCTTTCGCTATAGGTACCGCTTGTGTCATCATGTCGGATGCTTGTAACACCAGGATGCTCAGAGCGGCCAACAAAGCTTATACAAATGCTGTTAAGAATTATCAGGAATACAAAGCGGCTGTTGTCGGTGCTTTGGGGGCCGAGGCAAACAAGCTTGCTATGAAGAAGGCAACGGATGAGCACAAGCCTGATATTTCTGAAGATGGGCCACCTCTTCCTGTTGGAACATTCCATTTCTACGATGAGTTCTCAAGAAACGATTTTGTTGCGGAGCTATCTGATGTTATTGCAGCCGAGTATGAATTTAATAGACTATTCCAAGCATACGGCGTGGTGTCTATTAATCAATTCTATGATTTATTGAATGCCCCGCATATCGAACACGGAAACGAAAAACAATTCGATTGTGGAGAAATTGCCGATTGGTGCGGATATGTCTGGATCGATTTCCAAAATGTCGAACACGTCGAAGAAGACGGTAGCAAATGGTATTCCATTCATATTAATCCGTATCCAACAATCGATGGTATCATCAATTGGGACGATGTTGTCAATGATGAAAAAGTAAACAAAGTCGTAGGGGCAATTTTCAACCATTGATATTTTCTCGCAAATTTTTCAACTCTATAAATGAAGGAGGTGAGAACCTATGAAACTTTCGAAAGGAGAAATCGTTGGTGTTATTGTATCTGCCATTCTTTCTGCATTAGGCGGGGCCGCAATGGATGTCGCAATGCTTTATGCAAATAAGAAGGAGATTCAGGAATCCGTAAAGCGAGAACTTGAAGAAGCAAACGAGGTAAAGCCTCAGTAAGCACTGGAGACTATGTGAGAAATCATGTAGTCTCCTTTTTTGTTTTTAAAGGAGGAATGTGCTATGTCCAAGACGAAAAGATATTTCGAAGAAGTTCTCGATGAGATCATGTCCACCTTTAGTGGCCAGGAGCTTGTAGATAAGCTTCGCGCCACATTTGGTTGGGATGATTATGAAATCAACGACGTGCTGATTGAATACGAAGGGAGATAAAATGAATCTGAAAATTTCCCCGAAGGGAATTATTGCCGCAACCAATGGGTTTGTTAAAACGCATGGGCATGAAATCCTTGCCGGGATCGGTATTTCTTCTTTTGTCTCGTCAATTATTCTGGCGGTTAAAGTTACACCTACTGTTCAGAAAGATATTTGTAAAGCAGAGGAAGAGAAAGGCGAATCTCTAACAAAAACTGAAGTCATTAAGGTCGCAGGTAAACATTATATTCCCGCCATTATTGCCGCTGCAAGTGGTGCGGCATGTGTAATTGGTGCGACGGTTTTAGAGAATAAAAAAGTCGCTGCGGTTGCCACAATCTGTCAGCTTACGGAAGATAATCTGCGGGATTTCAAAACGCATGTCACCGAAACAATTGGCGAGAAGAAAACACAGTCGATTATTGAGGAGACCGCAGCAAAGAAAGTCGAAGGTAAGGACTTTTCGGACGACGATATGGTATCCACGAAGTATGGCGAAAGTATCTTTTATGATCCTTGGTCGGCAAGATTCTTTGGATGCACAAAAGATAGGGTTGAGAAAGCAGTAAATGCTATTAACCTTCGCCTTACTGGATGCGATTTCGTTGCGCTTAATGAATTCTACGATGAAATAGGTATTCCAAATACACAATTTGGTAATTATTGTGGATGGACAACTGGATTTGGAGAAATTCTACACATGTCATATGGCTATGGACCCGTTCCTGATGGACGTAGTTGTTCAGTATTGGACTACACGGTTTACATGGAAGATTCCATTCGAAAACTGACTGGTGTGCGCGACGTGATTATATAAGGAGGATGTATGGATAATAACTCTAACGAGAAGAAATACGAATCCGTAGTAAAAGGCAAAACCGAAGTCAGCAAAAACATGGATCCTGCAAACCTCTTATCCAAATTTGTCTTCGATGGAGTCAAAACCGCTGGTAAGTCAATGATATCCGACGTGTTTATTCCAAAATGTAAACAGACCATCTACGACACACTCGTGAATGGTCTTAATGTTTTATTTTGGGGACCTGGAGGAAAACGTCCGTCCTCAGGAACTGGTGTTGGTACAAGAATTCAATACGCATCCGCTAGTGGCAGTAAACCATTAACCCAGGCACAAAAGGTTACACCTACCGTTAAGAGAACGGTCGATCCGGAAGACATCACATTCGAAAGCAGACTTGATGCGCAGAATGTATATGACACAATGATTGATATTATCGATCAATACGATAAGGTCAGTCTGGCAGACTTTATGGAACTTGCCGGAGTGTCTAATGATGACTTTACATTCCGGAAATATGGCTGGACTACGCTGCCTCCAGCTGATATTCGACGGCTTGGAAATGGGTCTTATTATATTCGTTTCCCGAAAATGCAATTAATTTAAAATTTTTATGGAGGATATTTTATGAATTTCACAAAACTGAATACCACTCTGGCTAGAGTTGGTACTGCGGCACTAAGAACACTGGAGCATCATGCCCCTAAGATTCTGCTTGGGGCAAGTATCGCTTGTGGTATTGGGGCTACTGTTACCGCATGCAAGGCAACTCTTAAGCTGCCAGAAACGATGCAGGAGATCAACGAACAGGTTGATGCCGCCAAGAACATTGTCGTTGATGAAAATGACGAGCCAGCGCATACTGATGCGGAAAAAGAAAAGAACCGTGGTGTTGTAAAGGCTTATATTTCCGGCGGCGTAAAGCTGGCAAAGTTGTATGGACCGTCCGTAGGTCTTACCGTAACATCAGTAGCATGCGCTTTGGCTGGGAACCACATGATGAACCAGCGTTACGCAGGTGCTATTGCTGCTCTTAGTTCCACCGAAAAAATGTTTACCAATTACCGGAACCGGGTTATTGAGGAACTTGGCGAAGATAAGGATACCCAGTTTGCGAATGGCATCCGTGAAGTTGTAACTGAAGAGCCTGTTCTCAATAAGGATGGAACGCCTAAAACCGATAAAAATGGCGAAGTTAAGACGTCCAAAAAGACCAGCATCGAGTATGATCCGAACGTAAATAAATACTCCAGGATGTTTGATGAGGTATCCACCAAGGCATGGGATCCTAACCCCGACTATAATGTATCGAATCTTCTGGGTCGGCAGCAGTATTTTAACGACATGCTTCATGCTCACAGATATCTTTTCCTGAATGACGTCTATAAGGAGCTCGGTTATCCGATTACCACATATGGTCAGGATATGGGTTGGATTATTGATAAAGATACGCCTGACGCCGTTGTTGACCTCGGTTTGTATGACTTGAATCCCATTAATGGTACAAGACGAATTGATGACATCGCGGACAATCACACAAATGCATGTCTGCTCACGTTTAAGGGTGTTCGCTATATCAAAGACAAAGCCTATCGTGCTCAGCGTATCTTTTGATATTTACGATGACGATGGAAATGAGCTATGGAACAGACGTTGAAAGGAGTTAAATATGACGTATAAGGAACCTTTATGCTTTGTGGCAGGCATGATCGTTGGAGGTGCGATTGGCGTATTTGCGATGCGTAGACAATGTGACGCTCGAATTAACAAAGAAGTTGAGGAAGCTCGACACGCTTATAATGAGAAGCTTTCCGACCTTAGTAAGAAAAATCGCAATAAGCCGGATGCATCCGAGTTGGTAAACAGCGTACTTGTCGATGATGTCAAGACAGTTGTGAAAAATCCGGATAAGAAGGATTACCAGGCATATGCAACGGTAACAAATGAGGATCCTGAAAACCCAGTGGTCACTAAGACTGATTCGTCTGGTATTTTCCAGATTTCCGATGAAAACTGGATGTATGACCGAGATTACGACAAAGTGACTGCAATCATCTATGCGGATGGCACTCTGGCAAGAGATGATAATGATGATATTCTCGATATTGAGGATACTATCGGTCCTGATGGCTATGACATTGCGCTGCATAATGATGACCCAAGCGAAGCAACTTATATTCGTAATGATTCCAGCATGATTGATTATGAGGTCATCACGAGCGAAAAAACATATACCGAACAGACTGGAGTTTTTCTGGGCGGGGAAGCGAGGAATTAACGGATGAACCCAATTGAATATGAGTACAGAGAATGGCTCGTGTCATTGGCGTTCGGATTGTGCGAAGGCTTTGGTGATTATAGAGAGCTATTCGAGTATTTATATTCTCGGGAGTTCGTCTACATCGTCCCTAAGGATCGCAACCGAGCTGCCGATGGTGTTTGCTTAAGAGATGCTTTCGCCGATACATACGGATATTCTGGAATTCGCGATAACCTGAATATGCCGTGCAATGTACTTGAGATTGTCATCTCCGTTGCAGACAGATGCGAAAAACAGTTCATGACAAACGCCGAGCTTGGCGATAGGACTGGAATGTGGATTTATGCAATGCTCGGTAGTCTCGGAGTTGCTGATCTAACCGATGGATATTTTGATGTTAGCGTGGCCAGGAGGGTTGTAGATACTCTTCTGGCCCGTACTTACTGTCGAAATGGCCGTGGGGGACTGTTCACCGTAAAAAATCGAAAAGTAGATATGAGAAAAGTCGAAATTTGGTACCAGATGAATTACTATCTGGATGAGGTGTGTGAAACTATGGGCGAATAAATGATATTTAAGAAAGGAGAACGCATGTAATGCTGGATTTTTTAAGGGTAGCAACAAGACAGCCTAGAAAAGGCGTTCTTGAAATATATCCTAAGTTTATTTTTGACCATAGTTCAGATCTCATGATTCGTGGGGGAGATTTCTATGCTATCTGGGATGAGAAGAAAAATCTTTGGTCAACAGATGAGCTTGACGCAGCAAGACTCATTGACGATGAATTGAGAGCATACACAAAATCTCATGCAAATGAATATTCGGATTTGTTTGTTCAAGTCATGTATATGTGGGATACAGATAGCGGCTCTGTCGATAAGTGGCATAAATTCGTCCAGAAGCAATGTCGCGATAGTTTCCACTTACTAGATGCAGAACTAACATTCGAAAATACTGTTGTCACCAAGGAGAGCTATGTAAGCAAGCGGCTGCCATATTCCTATGAAAACGCTCCTACTCCGGCTTGGGATGAGATTATCGGAACATTATATTCTCAAGAGGAAAGAACGAAGCTAGAATGGGCAATTGGCGCAATTGTAACTGGAGAATCGAAAAACCTTCAAAAATTCATTGTTATGTACGGCGCACCAAAAACTGGCAAATCGACAATTCTGAACATTATTCAGAAATTATTTGATGGTTATTGGTGTCCATTCGATGCGAAGGTGCTTGGAAGTTCGAATAGTTCATTTGCACTAGAAGCCTTCCGTGGAAATCCGCTTGTTGCAATTCAGCATGACGGAGATTTAAGCAGAATTGAAGACAATACTCGTTTGAATAGTCTTGTTTCTCACGAAGTGATGACTGTAAATGAGAAGTTTAAATCTTCGTATGCCGCTCGGTTCAATACGTTTCTCTTTATGGGAACTAACAAGCCAGTTCGAATCACTGATGCAAAGTCGGGTATCATTAGACGATTGATTGACGTATCTCCAAGCGGTAATAGGATACCAGCAGAAAGATACCGAGAGTTAATGGAGCAAGTTAAATTCGAACTAGGTGGCATCGCCGCTCATTGTAAAACCGTATACGAGTCGGATCCGCATATGTATGATGAGTATATTCCGCTTGCAATGATGGGCGCGTCGAATAGTTTCTATAATTTCGTGCTGGATAATTTTGACAAGTTTAAACAGGACGATGGAATCTCTATGAAACAGGCCTGGGAAATGTACAAGAATTATAATGCCGAGGCAAATGTGACATACGGATATTCTCAGATGCTATTTAAGGAAGAACTTAAGTCCTATTTCAAGGAATTTTATGAAAGAACCACACTTGAAAACGGCACAAGGGTTTGGAATTATTACAAGGGGTTCCTAACTGAGAAATTTGAAATGCCACAGTCAACCCCCACCATTGATATTTCTGATGTTGACTTCTCGATGAATTGTACGGAATCGTTATTTGACAAGGAATTTGCCGATTGCCCTGCGCAGTACGCAACGCAGGCAGGCACACCGTTAAAAAAATGGTCCGATGTCTCAACGAAGTTGAGTGATATTTCTACGAACCTTCTGCATTATGTAAACATACCTGAAGAACGTAATGTGATATTTATCGACTTCGATTTAAAAGACCCGGAAGGTAACAAATCATTTAAGCTAAATGCGGAAGCGGCAAGTAAATGGCCAAAGACGTATGCAGAACTCAGCAAAGGAGGCGAAGGGATACATCTTGTGTATTATTACACAGGCGACACATCAAAGCTTAGCACATTATATTCTCAAGACGTCGAGATTAAAGTATTCACAGGCGGAAGCTCAATGCGAAGAAGACTTAGCAGATGTAATGATATTCCGATTGCCACAATCAGCTCTGGATTACCAACAAAGGAGGTAAAGCAAGTGGTTGACTGGACTGGATTCGAGAATGAGAAGCATCTGAGGGCAAGTGTCGCTAGAAATCTTCTGAAAAAGAACGTACCTTATACGAAGCCGAGCATCGACTTGATATTTAAAGACCTGGAACAAGCTTATAATTCTGGTATGATTTATGACCTGACCAATATGATTCCGGATGTTCAGGCTTTTGCATTGAGAAGTTCACATAATTCCCAATACTGCCTCAAGAAAGTTGCTCAGATGAAGTTTAAGTCTGATGAGGAAGCAGAATGTAAGGATGTTTCTAACGATACGCTTGTGTTCTTCGACGTGGAAGTATTCCCAAATCTGCTTGTCGTCGTATACAAACCACGTGGAAAGTCTTGTGTGAGATTAATAAATCCGACTTCTTATCAAATCGAAATGCTTTGTAAGATGCGGCTTGTTGGATTTAATAATCGTGACTATGACAACCATATCCTATACGCTCGAATGATGAAGTATTCGAATGAAGAATTGTATAAGTTGTCAAGATCAATCATTAAAGATAAACGTGGAAAATTCGGTTCGGCTTATAATTTGAGCTATACAGATATTTACGACTTCTCTTCAACAAAGCAGAGCTTAAAGAAATGGGAGATTGCTCTAGGTATTCATCATCTTGAACTTGAGTTTCCTTGGGATGAACCAGTTCCTGAGGAAGCTTGGGAGAAGGTTGCCAAATACTGCGAAAACGATGTAATCTCGACCGAAGCATTGTTTGACCATTTAGAGCATACTGATTTTCTTGCTCGTGAAATCCTTGCAGACTTAGCTGGCATGTCTGTCAATACTAAGACAAACGACTTGACCGCGCAAATTATATTTGGTGCTGACAAGAAACACACCCAGCTTGTCTATACTCATCTGGATACCGGAGAACAAGAACTTCCACCTGGAGTCGAGCCATCCAAAGAGATTAACTGCTTTCCTGGATACGAGTTCAAAGATGGAAAAAACATATTTCGTGGTGTAGATCTTGGACGTGGTGGCTGGGTATATGGTGAACCGGGTATGTATACAAATGCGGCGCTTCTTGATATTGCAAGCATGCACCCAAATTCTGCTGTCGCGCTGATGTTCTTTGGTCGGCATACTGAGAATTTTAAACAACTTCTTCAGGCGCGTATTTATATTAAACACAAGGATTATGAATCGGCAAAGAAATTGTTTGATTGTAAGCTTGCTAAGTATTTGGATGATCCTAAGACGGCTAAGCAGCTCTCCAAGGCTTTGAAGATTCCAATTAATGCGGTATATGGCTTGACTTCTGCTAGATTTGAAAATCCTTTCTACGACAAGCGGAATGTTAACAACATCGTTGCTCTACGTGGTTCGTTGTTCATGAAAACCTTGTTTGACGAAGTCACGGCAAAGGGATTCAAGATATTCCATGTTAAAACGGACTCTATCAAGATAGCTGACGCAACGCCTGAAATTATTCAGTTCTGCATGGATTTCGCTCAGAAGTATGGATATACGTTTGAGCATGAGGCAACTTATGAAAAGATCTGCCTTGTCAATAATGCAGTGTATGTTGCGAAGGCAGCTACACCAGAATGGTGCCAGAAGACATACGGATATTTGCCAGAAGAGAACGAGCCTAGCTATCTTGAAAGCGAAGGATATTGGACGGCAACAGGTACTCAGTTCCAGATTCCATATGTATTTAAGACACTGTTCTCGAAGCAACCGGTCGATTTTGAAGACAAATGTGAAGTTAAATCTTCTAAAGAAGGGGCTTTATATTTGGACTTTGATGAAGGGCTTCCGGAAGGCGAGCATTCTTATCGCTTTGTTGGTAAAGTTGGACAATTCACTCCGATCAAGGAAGGTTGTGGTGGTGCAAGACTTCTTGCCAAACGTGAAGACAAAAAGACTGGCGAAACAAAGTTCGTTGGCGCAACCGGCACAATTGGCTATCGCTGGATGGAATCCGAAGTTGTTCGAATGAATAATAAGCAGGATTTAGCAGACGATAGCTATTATATTTCTTTAGTCGATGACGCAAAAGATGCTATAAGTAAATATGGAGACTTCGAATGGTTCGCAAGCTGATATTTGAAAGGAGAAGCTTATGTTTAAAGAAAAGGCGCAGACCGCAGTCGGAGAAACTGTTGTTGACGGCGTTAAGGCAAAACTGAAACAGGATCTCAAGGAAAATTGGAAAGAATATGCGCTGGTGGCGGCCGGAATGATCGGCGCAGCCGCTGGCGTTAATCTTTTGTTTAACATCATCAACCGTCCAGTAGCAAATCGTAGCAATATTCACTTTTATATTCACATTATCTAATTTCAAAAGGAGAATTAACTAAAATGGATAACCTCAAGATTGAAAATGCTCATGTAATTTACAAGAACTTTGCTGGCAACCGCGACCAGTTTCATCCTGGAAAGCGAAGCTTTTCTATCGAACTGGACGATACCGAAGCAGCTGCTCTGGAAGCAGATGGTTGGAATGTCCGTCGTCGACCCACAAAGTCTGACCCGGATGTGATTATTAACACCATTCCTGTTGAACTGCGATTTGATATTTTCCCGCCGAAGATTGTTATGATCGGAGAAAGCAGCAAGCGTGTAACCTATTTGGATGAAGTCACCGTTGGACAGCTCGACACGGCAGCTATTAAGAATGTGGATCTTATGATTCGTCCTCGTGAATGGACTGCGGCTGGAAAGAGCGGTGTTAAGGCGTACCTGAAAACTGCCTATATTACCATCGAAGAAGATGACCTTGATCTGAAGTATGCCGCGCTTCTTGAAGATGTAATGCAGAATGGTACGTGTCATTCCCAGAGCGATTCCGATGATGAAAACGTTCCGTTCTAAGGAGTGAGGATTGGGTGGCAATAACCCTTTATGACCATCAGTTAGAGGCACTAAAAGAAATCTCAAACGGCTGTATTCTGTGCGGTGGTGTCGGTAGCGGCAAGTCCATTACGGCAATCGCATGGTATTACATGCAAAATGGCGGTTCCATAATATCGTTGCAAGGTAATGAGTACATTCCTATGGATGATCCACCCAAAGACCTATACATTATAACAACTGCGCGAAAACGTGATACCAAAGAGTGGGAAGGGGAACTTATCCCTTTCCTGCTCTATCCCGGGCAATCAAATTTATATTCTAATAAAGTTGTTATTGACAGTTGGAACAACATCAAGAAATACATGGGCATCACAAATGCAATATTCATCTTTGATGAACAACGAGTCGTTGGTTATGGAGAGTGGACAAAAAGTTTTCTCAAAATTACAAAGAATAATCAATGGATTATGCTATCGGCAACACCTGGCGATACATGGTCCGACTATATTCCAGTCTTTATAGCAAATGGGTTCTATAAGAATAAAACAGAATTCAATTCAGAACATGTAGTATTTAAACCATTCTCAAAATTTCCGCAGATTGACAAATACATTAATATCCAACGATTAATTAGGCTACGCAATCGCGTTCTTGTTGATATGGACTTCAACCGAGCCACAACAAGACATAGTATCTCAGTAAGATGCGGCTACAACGTTGATATTTACAAGTCAATCACAAAAGATCGCTGGAACCCATACACAAAAGCTCCGATTATGAATGTATCCGAATTGTGCTCTGTGTGGCGTCGATGTGCAAATGAAGATCCGTCCAGATCTGAGCAAGTTCTTGATATTTGCAGTCATCGAAATAAGGTAATCATCTTCTATAACTTTGATTATGAGCTTGATATTTTAAGAGCATTACCTTACTCCAATGGAACTGAACTGGCCGAATGGAACGGTCATAAGCATCAGGATATTCCAAACACCGACAAATGGGTATACCTCGTCCAATACACAGCCGGAGCAGAAGGTTGGAACTGCGTTAAAACAGATACTATTATATTCTATTCGCAAACTTATTCCTATCGCACGTTGGAACAATCGATGGGAAGAATAGACCGCTTAAACACACCATATAGGGACTTATATTACTATCATCTAAGAAGTATGGCCCCTATAGACATCGCAATTTCACGAGCACTTAAAAACAAGAAAAAATTCAATGAGACACGATATGTGTCTTCTATGACAACTTTGAAAGGGGTAACTAACTATGCGAAAGTATCTTCGTAACATTGCCAGAAAGAACATGGAGCGTGCTGGTATCAGACACTTCAATCGTCATCGTGATGACAACGGAAAGCGTACTGACAGCTATTTCGCACTCAATTGGAGGGACTGGGTAAATGCCTGATATTCGGCAGTTTGAGGTTGACTTCAACACATATTGTAAACTCTGTAAACATAAAGATGTTCTTGAAACAGAGGATCCTTGTAATGATTGTTTAGAGCAGTTCTGGAACTGGAATTCATCCAAACCCGTTAATTATATTCCTGCGAGCAAGACTGATTCTGTAAGGTCAAGAAAAGCCGATAAGGGACGAGGTAAATGATCTCGCAAAAAATGCAGCCATTATAATGAAAGGAGGCTGCGAAGCCATGGAAAACAAAAATAATCAAATCTTTTATTATGGGCTTGGAGGAGCCGACAAGAACTTCAAAGTTCTGAATTATGAATTTATTGAATCCAGTAGATACTCTATCTGGGCCGAGAATGTAGTAATCGAACGATTGCTGGATAGAAATCCAGGTGTCGTCGAGATCTACGCAATCGACAACAGAAAGGGATTGAAATGGGATCTCACTGAATCGCTTAAGGAAGGAACAATGGAATCTTGTCAACTCTTCAAGGACATTCTTAGAAGAGAGGGTAAAAAGGTTTATCCGGCTAACAAGTGACCTTTATGGAACCTGGTGTGTTTTACATCGGGTTCCAATTTTTATATTTTGAAAGGAGAATGTTAATGGTTACTTTTGACCAGGTGCGTAAGTCACTTCCTAAAATTGGCGACCATCGCCACGGGGGAATTGTAGATTATGTTAACGAGGATAAATTTTGGTATCGAGTACGCTTCTCGTGGGGGACAGAGTGCTATAAGGTTCCAAAAGCACAAACAAAAGAGAACTACGAACATAAACAAATCAAGCAATCAACAAAAAGACCTCGTAAGGATATGAAGTATGAAATCGTCGAAACTGGCAAAAAATACGCGAGCTTCGAAGAAATTGGCATTGATATTGGCTGTAATGGCGAACGAGCTCGTAGTGCGTGCCGTAGAGGCAAAAATGCATGAAGAAATGGACGATCAGACGTCTAAAAGAAGGGGCTTAATATGGAAGTAACCCGTGTAATTATAAAGAAGCAAGTTCCGATGGCAGATAAATTGACCGCAGTATCGATTATATCTGCACTCAATCTACAAGAATTAAAAGAACTTACAAACAAACAAGATAAAACTTTTGGGGATGTTGCTAAAATTGCTCAATATATTGTCGACTTTGATAGAGCATCACAACTTATGGGATTTAAGAATTGCCAGGACCTAATGGATTTTGCACAGATCTATGGGACTGAGGCTATCATGTAAAAAGGAGGAAATGATATTTATGGAAGATAATGCTATTGTTTATGATAACGACATCAACGCCGTCAATATTGAAATTTACCAAAGAACCGGTTTCAATAACGATTTTGAAAATCGGTACCGTTGTGTTTGTTGTAAGAAACCCGTTTCAATCCGTGATAGCTATTCAAGCTGTGGTCATCGTTTAATCTGCTACGCTTGTTATATCAAGTATTTTGACGATGATATTTTGAAAGCACATGAATGGATGCGCAAAGATAAAGTATAGTAAACATTGAGGAACGATATTTATGAAAATTAGTTTCGGAAGACGCCTTAGAACGATACCGGTGCGGCCCCAACTACGCTTTATGCAATATTTTCCTAAAGTTGATGGAGCAATTGGATAGACGAAGAGTAGGTGATCTCAATGGCAAAGAAACCTGATTATACCCACATCTTTTGCTCATGCGGCGGAATTATTGGAGATGAATCTGGTAAAGCAGACGTTGACATGATTCGCTGCAATCGCTGCGGAAAAGTATATTCTATCTGGAAACTTGATTATGACACCATATATCGAAACGAGAAAACCAATTGGATTTATCCGGTAAAAAGGAGAAAAAACAGTAATGAAGATCATCAAGGAAGGCGTGGATCCTAGCAAAACATACCGATTCGTATGTGCAAACTGCGGGTGTGTTTACGAAGAGTTAGATAGCAAATGTGGTCATATGTGGTCCGAGGGTAAATGTATGTATCTTCGTGTTTGCAATTGTCCAATGCCATTTTGCCATAATAGTAATTTTTCGACAGAAATTGTTAATGATTAAGGAGGGTATTCATGCTTAATAATGACATTTACGAAAAAGAAATCGATATTCGCAAAAAAATCTTGGACTTTGATATTCGTAAAACCAGAATCAGAACCCTTGTCAATGGTCACTATGTAGAATTGTACGGTGTTGAAACAGAGCCAACCGATGTAGATTTTATCGGTAAGGTAATCGTTCCAAAAATAAAGGCTTTTGAAGAAATGTATAAAGTGAAAGCTTACGCAGCAATCTACTCCGATTTTGGCGAAATCGGTAAGCATCTTACACTTCTTTTCGTGTCTAATTATAAAGATGAATGGGAAGATGACAAGAAATGGCTTGAAAAAATGCAGCCAATTGCTTATGTCTGCAATCTAACTTATCCAGAATACTCTGAATTTGGCACTGTAGTTCTAAAATGCCAGGATGGCGAAGTCGAAAGGATCGGATGAAATGGACACAGTTATAAATTTAAATGATGATATTTTCAAAGAATACCCAGGACGCTTTAATCTTTATTTCAAAGCACCATGTCTGATTCTAAGGGTCATGATGCTTATCGATAAAGGATGGAATATTAAAGCGGTTTACTCTAGCGATACTCTTGATATTTACGATTGGGTTCGTGTTTATGTAACCGCACCTCCGGAACGAGGTAGCACTAAATATCTCTATATGCTTGAGAATGGAGTTGCTAAAAGCGAACACGATATGATGTTATTTCTTGATGCGATAGAGGAGAACAAATAATGGAGATTTTGGCGGTCATGTTAGGTTACATTGGATTTAAAATTGGAGCTGGCTGGTTTTATTGGCTATGTTATATTCTATGGCTCGTTATTCAATTAGCCGAAGAGTCAAGGGAGTGTAAATGACGTTTTCATGTTATGGTTGTACAGAACGTACTCCAACCTGCCATGCAACTTGCGAGACTTATATTTCGGAGCAGAAAGAATGGCTTGAACTAAAGAAAAAGAATAGAGATCCGCTTAAAAACTATGTGTCTCGCGCGATTGTTATTAATCGTGATATTTCTGCTAAAAGGAGACGAGATCATCCGTTGAAACCAGGTTGCATTAGATAACTCGCAAAAATTTCACATCATATAATGAAGAGAAGGCAACTCTTATTATTCAAAATTTATATTATTAAAAAGAGGTATTATTATGTTTAATGTTGCTGTTATCGTTATGGTATGTGTATTCTACCATCTCTACAATGTTCTGGAGACTAAACAGGAACAAGAATTCGAAGCCAGAGAAATGGCTAAAGCTAAGGAGGAAGGTTATGAAGTATACTTCGCTTGATATTTACAATCAAGTAAGAAGGATGGATTAACATTCCTCCTTCTTTTTTATTTTTGAAAGGAGAAAATGAACTATGGGACCGTATTACAACCCTATTGAAATGGGATTACCGAAGATTACGAAGGAAAGAATCTTGCCTGGATGTTATGTAAGACTTCGCCAACGAACTGAACGCGAAATAACGAATGCACAGGGAAGCCGCATTAACCAGTTATATATGATTGCTGGTGAAAGCATAGGAAGAGTCATTTCTGTAAATAAAAACCAAATCACAAATATCGAATATGCCGATGTTGTATTCGATCATATGGACTATATTTCGCATGTAGATACAAGATACCTTGATTGGTTATACATCTCAACCGACTATAACAATATTGCCCCGGGAGATTATTTGGTTTTCCCAAATGGCTGCAACCATAAAGTCTCTTACGTAGATATTATTAAGTATTCTACAATGCCTGGGTATTGCTCTAAATATGTCTGCGATGATGGACGTTTTGTAGCATTCTCGCGGAATATTAGGAGAATCAATATAGTTCGCGCAGAGCGGAAAGTTGTCGACTATACCGAAGACAATCTAAGCAAGTTTATTGACGCATGCCTCGGCGATATCCAGAACAATCATATATTGCCTAGTTCCGTAGCAAAGGATATCCTCAATTCCTATTATGGAATGCATTCCTTCAAAGATAGAGAACCTACCGAATGCAAGTGTAGCAAGTCTAATGCTATAGGTTATGGTTTTCGGCATGCAACAATCTATTCGGAACCATTTACTATCGATAAAAATGAAACCAACAAAATGTGTTCAATCGACACGTTTGACATTATTAAGGAGATGCAAAAAATGAAGAAATCCATCAAGAAGTCCGTGTATTACCCTATCAAGAAAGTTATTTTCAACCCTCCCGCGACTATTGTCTTCTGGAAAGATGACACTAAGACCGTTGTAAAGGCTCAGGGAGAGGTTTTTGACCCGGAAAAGGGACTTGCTATGGCAATTTCGCGCCATTATCTCTGCGATATTTGTAATTTGACGCGATTTGATGGTGTGTTCAAGAAGTATCTGACAAATGAAACTAAGGAGAAGTAACATGAAGCTTGTTGTATGTGTTCTCTTGATTTGCTTTTGCATTGTCGTTTTTACCGGATGTTGTTCAACTTCTGAAAGAGACGGCGGCGATTATGAATGGTACATCAAAATTTACATGCCCGATGGCGTCATAGAAGGGCCGGGACGTATTATAATCACGTCTAATTCAGGGATTGTCAATGCAGAAGTCGACGGAATTCAATACAGAGTCGGTTCTCAGAATATCTTGGCAAGAAAACTGATGTCTAAATGATATTTAAAGAGAGGATGAAAAAATGCCCATAGTAGGTTTGCTTGTTGCGATCGTTATATGGCTTGGGGTTGGAGCTTTTATATTTAACTGCCCAACCATCGGAGGAGTTTTAATTGGCGTTGCCGTTGCAATGGCATATATGGCGATTTCAAATAAGCTCAAGTAAAGAAAGGATACATAAGATGTTTGTTATATTTGTAGCACTTTTGCTAATAGCATTTATTATTGCATGGAACATCCTCAAGATGGGATTGATATTTGCGCTGTATGCTTTCCTACTTCTCCTGGTATTCTTTGCACTTTTATGCTTGCTTTGATATTTGGAGGATCATCGATGTTTCTAAATTTTGCATTAATGTGCTTTGCTGGAGCCCTTGCGGTGATATGTTCGCTAATGAATGTAACCGCAGGGGTTTTTATTTGTGTGATTCTTGTCGCAGTCTTTTGGCTGCTATTTATTTTAGACAACATTAGCATTTAGAAAGTAAAGGATTGATATTTATGCCGATTAAAGAAGCTACCAAAGAAGATATTGCTGCGATGAAGCAACGGTTGAAAGAGAAAAAAGCAGACTTGCAAATGGACTCCGTTGTACGAATGGTGAGCCAGTCAAAGCATAAAGATGTGAAAGGAGTGCACAAATGATTAGAGTTGTACATGCGATACATTATACGGTCATTAAACGAGATTTCGGACAAACAGGTGAGAACCGAGTATTCTATTCTGGAATGCATGATGACCCAATCCGGCATTTCTTTGTTCCATTTTCGGAATTACATAAGTACCTAAAATGGTATTCTCGGATGGGTTATGTTGCTGACAGAATTGATATTTGAAAGGAAGTTATAAAAATGAATTTCAATGATGGGAAAATTATCGAAAATCCTTGCGATAAATGCAAAAACTTTGACTTCTGCAAGTATGCCATGGCCTCTCAGGAGGCTCTAAGTAACCTCAAGATCGGAGATGGCAACGGTCCATTTTCCATCATAGTTTCCTGCCGTTATCGCTCTAGTCCGATGTGTGGGTCTTTACGGGGCACCAATACAAATTATTAATATTTTTGAAAGGACGGATAATGGTTATCATGTACAATTTTACAGAAAGTAATCCAAACGTAACCGTTAGGGAAGCCAGCGATTTCTGCCAGGTAAGCGAAACAACAATCCGAAAAGCTATTAAAACTTATGGTATGCATACATGGAAAGACGACCGTGGTGTCATCCATATACGTAGCCTCGATTTGCTTAAGTATTATCGTCATAAATGCGACGTCCAACTTCGAGTAATGGAAGCAAAGTTGAGAACACTTGTCAATAAAAGACGTGCCGCTTTAGAGAAGTATGACGACCTAAGAAGAGAATATGATTTCCAGCTCGAAGGCGAAGCTCATGGCGTGACTGAAAAAGATATTAAGGATGCGCTAGATGCGGTTAAAAATCTTCATCAAGAAGTTAGCAATGTATCATTTGAGATTTACGAATTCCTGACTAGAGATTGTTCCTGGATTTAATTTGATAAAGTAATCGCATGAAATACGTCTTCTTTAATGAAGAAAGGAGCGTGTGAACGCAATGATTACTAAGAAAACTATTCGAAAACAAATCGAGGAACTTGAGGAGGTTATTTTCTGGAATAAGGAGCATATAAATTGTCTGTGTGACGCTGCTGAAAAAGCTGGTTTTATTGTATGCAAAGATGATTGCACTGTTACCGTATACCATAAGAATCTCATTCGAGCAAATTATATTATGAGCGATTTAGATCGAACGAAAGGAGAAATCATAGGTTTACAAATAGCTATCAAACAATTAAAGAATTTATTGTAAAAAGAAGATTGACTACTTGATATTTACAGGTAGTCTTTCTTTTTAAAAATTATGGAGGTATTTTTTATGGAAAACATTATGAATGGTGAACTCGGCATTATGGTTTATTGTGATCGATGCGGAAAAAGATTATTCCGTAGAGCCGAACGAGGGCGCTTTATTGTGGATAATGGGGCCACTTTCCAGAATATCCAAAAATATGAAGCTTTGCCGAATGATTGGAAAATCGTTAACACTGAGCTTCTCTGTCCTTATTGTGCAACTCGTATCTTCTATCCGCATGATGGGGAACGGAAGACATTATGGGCTCGCCTGGGTGCAACGCTTGAGCTTACCGAGGCTCAGTATAATGATATTATGAATGCTAAGAACGACCCTGATACTGCATTTAAAGCTTTCAAAGCTGTGATTGATGCAAAGTGTTTTGAAATTGACGGTGAATGTTATATTCCAGGTGAAAACGGTGTAGATATTGCGGAATTTGATATTTAAGGAGAAGAATATGGATATTATCTCTGTAGAGTTGGAAAATTCAGTTACTCGTTGCGTTCCCGGATATTCGGATTACATTCGCATTACAGCCGATAAGATCACATTATCAAGCGTTACAACCATGATGATGTATAACGGCGTGGATGGCAAATTCGGATATCAGAATGGTTCTGTATATTTTGCTCGCATCTCACGTTTAGATGGAAACCGCTGGACTGTAGATGCCGCTGGATTGAATCCTATTGCATATGGCAGTCATGATGCGGTTTGTAAGGAGTGGATTGTTGTATGACGCAAGCAAATTGTCCGAATTGTGGTGCACCTAAAATTGGTAATAAATGCGAATATTGCGGGACTGTGTTTGATTCGAAGTATATTGAAAAGCCTTGTGTCGATCGACGTCAGAGATATCTGGATAAAATGTATTGTATAGGGCGAATTACAATGGAGCAATACCTCGCATTATGTGATGCTCACGCACAAGGCCTGGATGAGTACACAGAACTAAAAATACAATCGAAACTTTTATATTCAGATGCCATTCATGCTATGAAGAAATATGCTCCGGATTTAGCAGCCAAAGGCTTGCCTTCATTAAATGATGTTCGTGCCGTTAAATTTGATCCTAGAACAGAAGGGTGGGAGCTTTATATTTGAGATATACGAGCGATGGAGAACAACTAAGATCGCGTAGAATGGGTCTTGGTATGAGCGTTTCTAGAGTTGCTAAATTGTCTTTTTTGTCAAGGCAAGCAATTTATAACGTTGAAAATGGGGCTGGATCAAAAATGATAACAAACTATTTGAATTTATTTTATAAAGATTTTGAAGAAAAATTAGGGAATCTTCAAAACAAATGACTTTAAAAATGTCCACGTAGTTGACAAAACTGTAATAGTGGTTTTTAAAGGCCGTTTTCATTTTTGTCCACGTAGTTGACACTTTTGGGCGATTTTTCATTTTTGTCCACGTAGTTGACACTTTTGCGGATAAATGGCTAAATTATTTTTCAACTACACACGAGAAAAATAAAAAATATATAAAAG
>ERZ1034687.94-NODE-94-length-53766-cov-26.219601_pt1 | contig 53766 bp, 49 predicted proteins | sample MGYA00520704_ERZ1034687 | MGnify/ENA primary metagenome ERZ1034687 (study PRJEB33766, sample SAMN09781762) | gut metagenome | biome: gut microbiome | host: Homo sapiens | place: Madagascar | study: EMG produced TPA metagenomics assembly of the PRJNA485056 data set... | reverse complement strand
CAATTTCTTGACGGTTCGTTTCTTTTACCCAGTCTCTTCATACTCCCTATATATAATAAGGTGTAATCCAAAACCGCTTCTTGTACTACTTGTCTGTTTATGTAAAATCTTTCAAAGAACTCTTTCTTCGCAAGTTAGGCTGCGCTCAGAAATTGAAGTAAACTTCATTTCATTCGACTTGCACTAACTTTCTTTATGTTGCTAAGAGAAAGCGTATTTCTCAAAAGCGAGTGCAAAAGTACAAACATTTTTCGAACCTACCAAATGTTTTCGCAAAAAAGTTTAGAAATTAACAGTTATTTAACACTTAACTGCGTTTTCGTGAGTAATTAGAGAAGTAACACTTTATTATATACATGCACACAACGGGCGGGTGTGTGCGGGCACGCAAGTACGTATACGCCTATGCGCATTAATACAATGTATGGATAAGAAACATTAAAAAAGATTTTGATATATAAAAAAAATGTAGTACCTTTGCACACGTTTTTAAACGGATAACGAAAAATAAGGTAATATAAATGGTATAAGCTAGGCTTTGCCCTATATATAATAAGGAATAATTATCACATATTAATTTATATAACTTTCAAATGAAGGCAATAGCAATTAAGTCGAGTTTGTTTTCTTGCTTGAAGACATACAACAAGAAAACATTCATGTCTGACCTCATGGCAGGTATCATCGTAGGTATCGTAGCCCTGCCTCTGGCCATCGCATTCGGTATCGCTTCTGGCGTGAGCCCTGAAAAGGGTATCATCACCGCCATCGTAGCAGGTCTCATCATCTCCGTATTTGGCGGAAGCAAGGTGCAGATTGGTGGTCCTACGGGAGCATTCATCGTCATCATCTATGGCATCATCCAGAAGTATGGCATGGAGGGATTGACCATCGCCACGCTGATGGCAGGTCTCTTCCTGGTACTCTTTGGGCTCCTCCGACTGGGCACCATCATCAAGTACATCCCTTATCCTATCGTGGTGGGATTCACCAGCGGTATCGCCGTTACCATCTTTACCACCCAGATCAAGGACCTCTTCGGATTGACTTTGGCTAGCAATCCATCCGACTTCATGGAGAAATGGGGCGTCTACTTCCAGAGTTTCGATACCATCGACCCTTGGTGCGCCCTAATAGGTGTGGCGAGCGTCATTGTCATTGCTATCACTCCTAAGTTTAGCAAGAAGATTCCTGGTTCGCTCATCGCCATCATCTTGATGACAGTAGTGGCTTTGCTCCTGAAGCAATTCGCTGGTGTAGAGAGCATAGAGACTATCGGCGACCGTTTCTCCCTCAGCAATGAGTTGCCTACAGCTCAGGTGCCAGAGATGAACTGGGACACCATCAAGAGCCTCGTTTCTCCTGCTATCACCATCGCTATTCTCGGTGCTATCGAGAGTTTGCTCTCTGCTACCGTGGCAGATGGTGTTATCTCTGACCATCATGATAGTAATACAGAGTTGGTGGCACAGGGATTGGCTAACATCGCATCCCCACTCTTCGGCGGTATTCCTGCCACAGGTGCCATCGCCCGTACGATGACCAATATCAACAATGGCGGTAAGACCCCAGTTGCAGGTATCATCCACGCCGTGGTATTGCTGCTCATCTTCCTCTTCCTGATGCCGCTTGCCAAGTACATCCCTATGGCTTGCTTGGCTGGTGTATTGGTAGTGGTATCTTACGGCATGAGTGGTTGGCGTTCATTCTTGGCTTTGATGAAGAATCCTAAGAGCGATGTCACCGTGCTCTTGATTACCTTCTTCCTCACCATCATCTTCGACCTCACCGTAGCTATCGAGGTTGGTTTGATCATCGCCTGCTTGCTCTTCATGAAGCGTATGGCTGAGACCACCGACGTGAAGGCGATTACAGACGACGAGATTGACCTCAACAAGGAGTTTGACTTCCTCTCTACCAACTTGGATCACTATACCATCCCTAAGGGTGTGGAGGTATATGAGATCAATGGCCCTTTCTTCTTCGGTGCAGGTAATAAGTTTGAGGAAGTGATGGCAGCCTTCGGCGACCGTCCATTGGTACGTGTGATTCGTATGCGCAAGGTGCCATTTGTGGATTCCACAGGTATCCACAACCTCACCAACCTCTGTGAGATGAGCCAGAAGGAAGATATCCAGATTGTCCTCTCCGGTGTTTGCGAGAAGGTAAACGCACAGTTGGAGCATGCCGGTTTCTACAACTTGCTGGGCAAGGAGAATATCACCGACCATATCAGCAAGGCATTGAAGCGTGCCGAGGAGATTATCAACGAGAAGGACGAAAACAAGTAACAAATAATATGAAAAGAGCCGTTTGCAGTACATATTTGCAAACGGCTCTTCTCATTTAAGTCTTTGGAAGAACCAATGAAAAACGCCGGAAGACTTAATATATGTCTCCGAAAGATATAGGTTCGCTGACCGCCCAACAGCTGATGTGCGCTCGCACAACAGCTGATATGCACACGCACATCACGTGATGGGCACATGTAACACAGGTGATGGGCGACGACTTTCACAAAGATTCTTATCCCAAGGACAAGGAATACGGCTTTATTTTGAAAATGCAAAGAAAAAAGAGGGGAAACTTTTGGGGATATCAAAAATAATTCGTACTTTTGCAGAAGCATTATTGCTGCACAATGCTTGATGGCTTTGCAAAAGCAGTATTGCAAAGGCGTTGCTTATTAACATCGCCTTGTAGCTGGGCTGGGGCGAAAGCCAAGCCTGCTATATTTTCGTGGGTTAACGATTAGATTCGTATCGATTCGACTGGAAGTTCTGCACAGAATAGCTCCTACCAAAGCAAAATTCTATAACACGAACGGATAGCGAGAATGGATGCGCCTGCATAGGCGTATCCTCTCCTTTCGTATTTCGTGTTATGGGCTATCTGTGGTAGGAGCAGCCTTGTGTAGGAATACGATAAGGCTGAGGGTACGCTCTTTTTATGCCCCGAAGCAAGACTTTTAGAGATAACTAACAGATTTCAGTAACAGATTTAAAGCTCCTACCAACATGCATAAGAATCTTAACATTGAAACTGCCCAAGATTGTTGTACCTTTTAAAATACAGCAATCCCATGGCTCGTATCTATGACAACCTGGAAACCCGATTCACCGAGGGACTCCAAGGCATTATCACCAACGTGGGCGTAAAGCGCGTTGATTTCTGCGTAGGTTACTTCAACTTACGTGGATGGGACCTCATTGTCAATGAGGTAGACCAATTATCCGGTGATTACGTATATGAACAGAACGACCGCAAGTTTCGCACCTGTCGCTTGCTGATAGGCATGCACAGACCAGATGAGGACTTGATTCGCAGTCTGTATGGCAAGAAGATTTTGCCCGATGCTGATTATGTGGCGAAATGCAAGACTGCCATAGCTCGCGACTTCAAGAAGCAGCTCCTAATAGGCTTGCCTCAGAAGAAAGACGAATGGACACTGCGCCGCCTCTCCGCACAGATGAAGGAAGACAAGGTATGCGTCAAGCTCTATCTGCGAGAGCCTCTGCACGCCAAGCTCTATCTGGCTTATCGCCCCGACGACAACTTCAATCCTATCCAAGCCATCATGGGCAGCAGCAATCTCACCTATTCCGGTTTGACTCGCCAGGGCGAACTCAATGCAGAATTTGGCGACAGCGATAGTGCCCAGAAATTAGCGGGATGGTTTGATGACAGATGGAACGACAGGTTTTGCATCGACATCACCCAGGAGTTGATAGATGCCATTGACAATAGCTGGGCAGGCGAGAATGACATTCCACCTTATTATATATATCTGAAGACGGTCTATCACCTGAGCCAAGAGGCACGTTCGGGCATCAAGGAGTTCGTGCTTCCGCCAGAGTTCCGCAACACCCTCTTCGACTTCCAGCAGAATGCCGTGAAGATAGCAGCCAAGCATCTCAACAATGACAAGCGCAATGGAGCCATGATAGGCGACGTAGTGGGACTAGGCAAGACCATCACCGCTTGCGCCATCGCCAAGATCTATGAGATGACCTTTGCCAGCAGCACCCTCATCATCTGTCCAGCCAATCTGCAAGACATGTGGGATAAATACAAGCAGAAATATGACCTAAAGGCCGACATCATCTCCATGCAAAAGCCTATCGACGTGGAGAATACCTGGAACTATCGTCTCATCATCGTAGATGAGAGCCATAACCTGCGCAATAGCAGCGGCAAGCGATACCACAACATCCAGGACTTGATACACAAGCTGGACTGCAAGACGCTCCTCTTGACGGCTACCCCATACAACAAGGACTTCTCCGACCTAGCCAGCCAGCTCAAGCTCTTCCTCAGCGAAGACCAAGACCTAGGCATCCGCCCAGAGGCATACATCCAGAGTCTGGGAGGCGAACGAGAATTCCAGCGCAAGCACAGCGACATCTATATCCGTAGCATCAAAGCCTTTGAGCAGAGTGACAAGGCTGATGACTGGAGCGAACTGATGAAGCTTTTCCTGGTGCGCCGCACCCGTACCTTTATCAAGGAAAACTTTGCCAAGACCGATGCCGAGAATGGCAGAAAATACCTCCAGTTCCCAGATGGCAGCAAGTCTTACTTCCCAGAGCGCATACCGAAAGCCATCAAGTTTAAGACCGTGGATGGCGACCAATACAGCCGTCTCTATTCTGATGAGATGGTGGCACTGATGGAAGAACTCCAGCTGCCTCGTTATGGCCTCATCAAATACCTAAGCGAAACCAAGGCAGAGGAAGCCAGCCCGATGGAGAAACGCCTCATCGAAAACCTGTCGAAAGCAGGACAGCGCATGATGGGATTCTGCAAGAGCACCTTCTTCAAGCGCATGGACAGCAGCGGCTTTGCCTTTCTGCTCACCCTAAAGCGCCACATTCTGCGCAATGCCATCTTCCTCTATGCCATCGACAATAAGCTCCGCCTGCCTATCGGCGACGAGAACACCCTGCCCGATGACTTTATGGAAGACGAAGACACCAATGGTATGTTTGGCTTTGACGATGACAATCTGGGAGAGGAAGATGGAAACGGCAAGGAAGCCGACCTCATCATCCCTACCGACATGGCATATTACGAGCAGAAAGCCAAGACCCATTACGAGCTCCTGATGCAGAAAAACAATGTGAGTTGGCTGGAAAGCAAATACTTCAAGCGCACCCTGAAGCAGCACCTCAACAAGGACTGCCAGACCATCATCCAGATGATACAGCTCTGCGGACAATGGAAGGCTACCGAAGACCAGAAACTCAACGAGTTCCAAAAGCTCATTACCCAGACCTATCCCCAGGAGAAGATAGTGCTCTTCACCCAATATTCCGACACAGCCAAGTACCTGTGCCGACAGTTACGCCAGCAAGGCATCGAGCACATCGACATAGCCACAGGCGGCAGCCAGAACACCACCAGCATCGTGGAGCACTTCTCTCCTATCAGCAATGAGCGCAACTACCCGGAGGAGGAACAGAGTCGCATCCTCATAGCCACGGATGTATTGAGCGAGGGTCAGAACCTGCAAGATGCCCATATCATCATCAATTACGACCTGCCATGGGCTATTATCCGCCTGATACAGAGAGCGGGACGTGTGGATCGTATAGGTCAGCAGAGCGACCACATCGACTGCTACTCCTTCTTCCCCGCCGATGGTGTAGAGAAGGTAATCAATCTGCGCAAGCGACTCAATGCCCGGATCAATGAGGCAGCCAACGTGGTGGGTAGCGACGAGGTATTCTTTGAAGGCAACGAGCAGAATCTGCGAGATATGTACAATGAGAAGAGCGGCAGCTTGGACGATGTGGACGACAATGATGTAGACCTAGCCTCCCAAGCCTATCAGATATGGAAGAACGCCACCGATGCCAACCCTGAGCTCAAGCGTATCATTCCGCACCTGAGCAATATGATCAATGCCACCAAACTCACCACCGACCGACTGAACGATGGCGTCATCACATACGCCCAGACACGCAGCGGTTTCGACGTGCTCGCCTGGTATAACAGCAAGGGCGAGATGGTGAGCCAGTCGCAGAAGCGCATCCTCCAAGCCATGGAATGTAGTGCCGATGAGCCCAATGCAGAACCTGCCGAGCAGCATTACGACTTGGTGAAGAAAGCCATAGAAAACATCGGCGATGAAAGTAGCAACGTGGGTGGCATCCTGGGCAGCCGATTCAGTACCCGCTACAAGATAGTACAGATACTGGAGAAGTATTACGACAAGCCACTCGACCTCTTCTTTAGCGAGGAGAACAAGCTGGAACTGAAGTATGCCATCAACGACATCTACAACTATCCGCTCACAGAGAACACCAAGTTCAATCTGGGCAGAATGATGCGCCAGCGCAATATAAGCAATGACGACCTGGTGGAATACGTGCTCGACATGCGCAAGAACAATCAGCTCTGCATCATCGACGAGGATAACTCCAGCAACAAGGAGCCAAAGATCATCTGCTCCATGGGACTGAAGTTTAGTGAAGAGTGAAGAACTAAGAGTGAAGATTTCAGCATTTAGAATTATGAACAGAAAACAATTCAACCAATATATACAGACTGCCAACTTTCAGGAGTTGTTTGTCTCAGAGATGGGATGGAACAACCCTAAGGGGCAGACGCTCATCGAGGTATCTCACATAGATGATACCGACTATGAGTTTGAATCCATCGCCGAGCGCAATGGATTTCAGATACTTACGTGTCAGATAGAGAAGATACCTTCAGCCTCCATCTGCAAGAAGATAGACATCAAGTTGCGCCCCTCAGCCCATGATTACATCTGCATCTATATGGAGTCAAAGGGCTTGCACCATCAGTGGGTAGCACCCGTCAACAAAGTGGAGAAGCGCGACATCGTAACCATCGAATATAGCAGCATCGATCAGGCAGAGTTTCTCTTCTCCAAGATAGACGACCTCAGCTTCGACCTCGATGAGCAAACCACCATCGTAGATGTAAAGCAGCGCATACAGGGAGCCTTCATGGTCAATTCAGAGAAGATAACCAAGGACTTCTATGCCGGTTTCAAGAAGGAGCACACCCAGTTTGTGAAATACATCACAGGCATCAATGACGCTACCGACGACAAGAGCAACAAGGAGAAGCAATGGTATGCCTCCGTGATGCTCAATCGACTGATGTTCTGCTACTTCATCCAGAAGAAGGGTTTTCTTGATATGAACGAAAACTATCTGCGAGAAAAGCTCAACAAGGTGCAGCAAGAGCGTGGCGAGAACGCTTTCTTCCAGTCTTTCTATAAGGGATTCTTGATACATCTATTCCATGAAGGGCTCAATGGACATCAGCGCGATGAGGAGTTCCTGCAGAAGTATGGTCGCATCCCATACCTCAATGGCGGCATGTTCGACTTCCACGACATTGAGAAGATGTTCCGAGACATCGACATCGAGGACGAGGCATTTCTCCATCTCTTCGATTTCTTCGACAAATGGCGTTGGCATCTCGACACTCGTATCACCGCTTCGGGCAAGGACATCAACCCCGATGTGCTGGGCTATATCTTCGAGCAATACATCAACGACCGTGCGCAGATGGGAGCCTATTACACCAAGGAGGACATCACAGAGTATATTGGCAAGAATTGTATCCTGCCCTATCTCTTCGATGCTGTCAAGAAGACCTCATCAAGCAAAGATTTCCGTGAGGATGGCTACATCTGGCAAACCTTACAGCATAGTGGCGACGCCTATATCTATGATGCCGTAAAGCATGGATATTCAGCCGATTGGCTCTCTCGCATACCAGCCGAGATAGCAGAGGGAGTAGATACCAGCAAGCCTCAGCTCTTGGAGCGCAGAAGCCACTGGAACGAGCGCACGCCCGAGCCATTCAATCTGCCTACCGAGATATGGCGAGAAACCATAGAGCGATTGCAGCGATGCGAAGGGCTGATCCGTAAGATTTCGAAGGGCGAGATACATGAAATCAATGACTTCATCACTTACAACCTCGACATTCGCCAGTTCACTTACGACCTACTCCTCCACACTCCAGACCATCTCTTGGTGGAGCATTTCTATCATGCCATGCAGCAGGTAACCATCCTGGACCCTACCTGCGGCAGCGGAGCCTTTCTCTTTGCGGCGATGAATATCCTCGAACCACTCTATGAGGTATGCATCTCTCGTATGGAGGAGTTCCATCAGCAGAACCAGAATCTCTTCGTGGCAGAACTAGAGGAAATCAACAAGAAGTATCGCAGCAACATCCAGTACTTCATCTATAAGAGCATCATCCTACGTAATCTCTACGGCGTCGACATCATGGAAGAAGCTGTGGAGATAGCTAAGTTGCGCCTGTTTCTGAAGATGGTAGCAGTGGTGGAAGTGAACCCTCGCCTCGACAACTTAGGTCTTGATCCATTGCCCGACATCGACTTCAACATTCGCTGTGGCAATACGCTGGTGGGATATGCCACGGAGAAAGAGCTTGACAAGGATTTAATTACGGGCGATATGTTTGCCAGCCAGGAATTTAAGGGAGAAATCGAACTCAAAATGGAGGTTGTGGCAAGAGCCTACGAGCAGTTCAAGTATCTCCAGCTTACTTCGCAGGAAGAGGCTGCGGAATACAAGGAGTCTAAGCAGATGCTCAAGGAGAAGCTCAAGGAGCTAAATGAGGTGCTGAACCAGAAGCTGTATAGCTCCATGGTTGTTGGAGGCAGAGTATCATACGAGGATTGGCTCAAGAGCCACCAACCATTCCATTGGTTGGCGGAGTATTATCAGATTATACATGGCAATGGTGGCTTTGATGTTATCATTGGCAATCCGCCGTATGTGGAAGTTAACGAAAAATTACCATATTCTCTTGATAAATTAAAAACAGAGAAATGCGGCAACCTATATGGCAACTGCATAGAAAGAGGATTTACATTAAAGACCAAAGGTTATTTTGGTTTCATAATCCCTGTTGCTATTACTTGTTCCAAGAGAATGAAAGCAGTTATTGATTTGTTCAAATCAAATACATCAATTGCCTATTTCTCAAACTTCGACGATCGTCCTGGAAAGTTATTTGAAATGCTCCAACATCTAAGAGCTACAATTTTCATTGCAAAAGTTCCACAAGCGAAGAATTCAGAGCAAGAATTCTACAGCACTAAATACAATCGTTGGTATACAGAATGCAGAGTACATCTCTTTAATAATATGGTTTATCAAAATGTATTTGATTTTACTGAAGATTATATGATTCCTAAAATCTCATATAATGTAGAATCTACGATATATAGTAAACTTGAATCAAGCAATGGTTTACTTGGATTTGCATTTATGAACGAAAAGACATCATCTGCAACATATTATAGAGCGGCTGGTGGAGGGTATTTTAATCTCATTAAAATAGAAGAAAGCGAAACCATAATAAATGGACTTAAAGAAAAAGTAAAAGCAGAAAAAGGTATAAACATAAGAACAACCTATTCCAATGCATCCATAGGAGCCCTTATGTCCTCTACTTTATTCTACTGGCTCTATATTGCTTCAACTGATTGTCGTAATTTACAAAAGAAATTCATCGATAACTTTCCATGCAATTTAGAAAAATTACAATCAGACAGACAACTAGTTAATAAGGGCATAGAACTCTTTGAGTCATACGAGGCAAATAAGTACAGAAAGAATACATATTATAAAACAACAGGCAATAATGTCATCTATGATGAGTATTACCCAAAGCTCTCTAAGCCCATCATCGACGAGATCGATAAGCTTCTAGCGAAGCATTACGGCTTTACGGAAGAGGAGCTTGACTTCATCATCAACTACGATATTAAGTATCGTATGGGCGATGAGCTGAACAAGGATGAGGAGTAAGAGAAAAATTTCGAGCTGTATGGATTGCCCTCCCAGTATTTCTTGCCATAGAACAATATTGTCAACCGAACAGCTTGAAAGAATAGGTTCAACAAAAATTACGAAGAAATTATGAATGTGATTAGTATCGTTTCTGCCAAATACGTGGCTCCATTGAAAGTGGAATTACATTTCAATGACAACACTATAAAAACTATTGACGTGGGGGCTTTTATCAAAAAGCATCCACATCCTCAATACAACTCCTACTTAAACGAGAACAAATTCAAAAAGTTTAAGATTGAATTTGGCAATATTGTTTGGGGGAAGAATTGGGATCTCATTTTTCCAATTGATCATCTTTATGCTGGTGTTTGCGAATAATGGTATCCCAAATAGTCAATCACATAGGCAACATGGGATTGCTAGAGCGGCGGAAGACAGCATTTCTCTGCTCTAGCAAGACTACTAGTCGAAACGTCATTGAGAGTTTCGACTGGGCTACCTGTGTATCTACAGATGCTTGCATCATCGGTGGTTTCCAGACAAAACTAGAAAAGGATGTGCTACAACTCCTCTTGAAGCGCCATATCCCCGTCATTATTGTCTTGGCTCGCAAGATGTATAAGAACCTGCCCGCCGAAATCATGGATGCCATTGAGCGCAATGAGGCTCTCGTCCTCTCCATCTCCAACCTTTCACGCAATACCAAGGAGAGTGCATGGAAGAGAAACAAGTTTGTGATGGAGCAAGCCGATGACATCGTCTTCGGAGCCCTCGACACCACCAGCTCCCTCTATTCTCTAGCACAGCAGTATCAGAACAAAATAAGTAAATCGCCAGTTACAGATGCTTAGACGCAATCTGTAACTGGCGATTTACTATTGTATCATAGCTTAACACTATGGCTTTGTTCCCATGAATCTACTTCTTCTTTAAGTTTAGCATATTCTGCTCTCTCTTTATCAGTAAATTCATAAACACGCCCATTCACCATAACGGAGGAACACTTCTTGCCTTCTTGCTCCATTTCTTTTCTGAACTGCTCAGCAATATCAAAGCGGTGCAATCTAGATTTCTTAAACCAATGACGAAAGAAGTCACGAGCCGCTTCCATGCTTTCAAACTCTCTTGCTCCAATTTTTATCATTTCACAATCCCTTTTATTCTTGACATTTTCTCACGAACTCATCTGCCGTCATATAATAAAGATCCAAATCGGCAAAACCTTTTTGATCACGAGTTATGACAACATCAGCCTTTCTTGACTTAGCTGACATAAATTGCACACAATCCTCAAAATCATAAGACTGCCTATTAATTGCAGCCTTAATCATATCGCCATCAACCTTAGAGACTTTACACAAATCCATCAGCTGACATAACTTCATATCTAAAGTATGCCTTTCGAATTGCTTTCGCAAAACATAAGCTGCATTAACAAAAGAAAGCGAAGATATTACTAAATCTATTTCCCCTCTCTTTGCCATATCTATAATCTCTGCAGCCGCATCAAAAAACGGAGCTCGTTGACCACAAAAGTCTATTACGACATTGGTATCTAAAAATACTCTCATTTGGCACGTTCCATATACATTGTTTCTATTTCCTTGTCATAGTCAAAGTCGTCAGGCAACTTTCCTACCACCATATCCAACACTTCCGGAGAAATCGGACGTCCTTTTGGAATTTTAGGAAACTTCAATGTCTTGTATGGGTGTTGCGCCTTAGACTCGTTGACATCTTGAATCAACTTATCTGCCAACCATTGCTTATTGTCGTTAGTCAATGTAGACAACATACCATATATGTCACTTAAAGATAATGAAATATTCATACTTTTTCTCCTTATTTAATTAATTCCACCGCAAATATACGGCGAAAAAATGAAAACACCAAATATTTATGAGAGAAAATGTAAAAAACTCACTGATTATCTTACAGTTTCTCCATATACTCCGCACACATCTCGGCACAGCGCTCGCCATCTACTCCGGCAGATACGATGCCACCTGCATAGCCGGCACCCTCGCCACATGGGAAGAGGCCCTGGAGACGGACGTGCTGGAGGGTTTCTCTATCACGCACGATGCGCACAGGGGAAGAGGTACGAGTTTCGGTGGCTATCAAGATAGCCTCATTGGTGAGAAAACCGTGGGCATTCTTGCCGAAGGTCTTGAAGCCTTCCTGCAAACGCTTGCTCACGAAATCGGGCATCCAGAAATGGAGCGGACTGCTGATCAAGCCTGGGGCATAACTGCTCTTAGGCAGGTCGTAGCTCAGACGATTGTTCACGAAGTCGGCCATGCGCTGCGATGGAGCGGTCTGCTTCATGTTGCCCTGCTGCCAACAATGCTTTTCCAAGATTTGCTGGAAGTACATCATGGAGAGAGGATCCTGCAAGAGGGCGTCGAGAGATACGGCACCAGACTCGGCAGATACAGACTCAGAAGAACCTGCTTGTACTGGGATGCCATGCTCTGCTACATATTTCACTACATCCTCAGGATGCGTCTCCACCACCATGCCCGAATTGCTCCAGGCTGTGCCACGATTGCTTGGGCTCATGCCGTTAACCACCAACTGCTCTGGTCCGGTGGCGGCAGGAATGACAAAGCCGCCAGGGCACATGCAGAAGCTATATACGCCCCTACCATCCACCTGGGTAACAAAGCTGTACTCGGCGGCAGGGAGATACTTGCCCCTGCCGTTCTTGTTGTGATATTGTATCTGGTCGATGAGCTGGGATGGATGCTCCAGGCGCACACCTACGGCGATGCCCTTCGCCTCTATCTCTATCTTGGATGCGGCGAGATAGCGATATACGTCACGGGCACTGTGGCCTGTGGCTAGGATTACTGGGCCCTTATAGGTCTCCTCGGCTCCCGTCACCAGATTGATAGCCTCCACGCCTATCACCTTGTCGGCTACGGCGGAATCAGAAGCAGATGGAGATGCCATCTTGCCATCGCTAGCCAATATCAAGCGAACCATCTTGGTTTGGAAGTGTACCTCGCCACCACACTTGATGATGGTGTTGCGCATGTTCTCGATGACACGTGGCAACTTATCGGTACCGATGTGCGGATGGGCATCTGCCAGGATGTTGGTGTTGGCACCATGCTGACAGAATACGTTGAGAATCTTGTCCACGCTGCCCCTCTTCTTGCTGCGGGTATAGAGCTTGCCATCACTATAGGCACCGGCTCCACCCTCGCCAAAGCAGTAGTTGCTCTCACCATCCACCTTCTGTGTCTTGGTGATGTTGGAGAGATCCTTCTTGCGCTCACGCACGTCCTTGCCCCTTTCGAGCACGATGGGGCGATAGCCTAGCTCGATGAGACGGAGGCTGGCAAAGAGACCACCAGGTCCCTCTCCCACCACGATGACGCGTGGGCGGCTGCTCACATCGGGATATTCCGTGTGGATATATTGATCGTCTTGAGGATATTCATTGATGTAGGCACGCACCTTCAGATTGACGTAGATGGTGCGCTGGCGAGCGTCGATGCTACGCTTGAGCACCCTCACCTGGTTCAATGTTCTTACGTCGAGGCCCTTCTCCTTGGAGAGATAGCGCTTGATGCCTTCCTCGCTGGCTGCCTGTTCGGGCAGAATTCTGATTTGATATTCTTGAATCATTTACTTTGAACTTTGATCTTTGAACTTTATGATTAGTTTTATGAAAATGACGAGTGACAAGTGACGGATTTCACATTACATTCACAATTCACTTTTCACTTTCACAATTCACTTTCACTTTTCACTTTTTCATGCTTCCATTGTAGCCAGCACCTCGCGCGTATCCAGATGATACATGGTGAACTTGCCATCTTCCAATGTTGCGAAAGTTGGAGGATTGCCACCCTTCGGGAAGGTGATGCTACCCGTATTGACGATGGCTTGCCCCTTCTCGTTATGCGAGAGTTCCCAGAGATGGGTATGACCATAGATGATGGCATCGTAGGGTCCCTTAGGCATATTGTCCTTGTTGTAGACATGACCATGGGTCAGGAGATACTTCTTGCCGCCGTCTACAAGCAGGGCATAAGTCTCCATGATGGGAAAGTCGAGGAGCATTTGGTCTACCTCGGCGTCACAGTTGCCACGCACGGCGATGATTTTGTCAGCGAGCTTGTTGAGTCGCTCCACGATACCCTTCGGGTCGATGCCCTCTGGGATGCGATTGCGTGGACCATAGTTGATGATGTCGCCCATGATGCACATCATGTCACATTCCTGCTCATCGAAGAAGTCGAGAGCCTTTTCCAAGGCAGGCAAGCAGCCGTGTATATCTGAGAATAATAGATACTTCATTATTTTGTTACATATTTTATTTTAATAGTCGCCTTCAACCCAGCGTCTGCCAGATTCCGTATACTTCATCCAAAGGTAAAATCCGACACTTAACATTGCCGTAATACCAAAAAACACTGTCAGCATTTCCATAATTATTTCTTTTTAAGTTCAACTTTTAAAATTCTATTTGCAATCAAGCCCAAAGAAACTGCCGTAATTAAGGAACTATACAGACGAGATTAGTCATGCCCATTTCCCTCCCTGTAAATAGAGGAGACAATGCACCTATTCCAATACCACTGACTATCAACTTCGACAATCCGAAGAAGTATTCCGCCAGCATTTCATTCCGTTTAAAATTTCGCTCGGTGAGCTGATTTTTCGAGTTTACTTCCGTGACCATACGCACTCAGTTTTGTTTTATGTCGGCAAATTTACGGAAAATATTTGAGACTCGCAAGGAAAATGAGATAAATTTATATAATATAATAAGGTGTAATGCCAAAATCGGCCCGCTGCATACCACAAACCTAGTATTTTTTACAACAAATTGATAGTTTTTCCGAAAAATCCTTGGCAGTTTGACAGAAAAACATTACTTTTGCGGTCAAGTTTTGCTTCGGCCCCGGTCGTTTCGGGGGTGGCATTACATTACCAACGTAAAATTCAATAACATGAAAGTATTAAAATTCGGCGGAACATCAGTTGGTTCCGTAAAAAGCATCCTCAGCTTGAAACGTATCGTTGAGAATGAGGCCAAGAAACAGAGTGTAGTGGTTGTGGTGAGCGCGCTTGGCGGTATCACCGACAAACTCTTGCAAACCTCTCAGCTTGCCCTCCAGGGTGATGAACAGTGGAAAGTCGAATTCGACGCCATGGTTGATCGCCACCACAAGATGATAGACACCATCATCACCGACACAGCAGACAGAGAAAACTTATTCAAATCGGTCGATGCCCTCTTCGAGCAGTTGAAGAGCATCTACTTTGGTGTGTACCTCATCCACGACCTCAGCGAGAAGACTCAGGATGCCATCGTGAGCTACGGTGAGAGACTCAGCTCGAAGATTGTTGCCACACTGATACGTGGCGCCAAGTGGTTTGACTCGCGCAACTTCATCAAGACGGAGCGCAAGAACGGCAAGGGCAAGCATACCCTGGACAGCGAATTGACCAACCATCTGGTAAAGAAGACCTTCGAAGACCTGCCTCGCATCTCTCTCGTTCCGGGTTTTATCAGCCGCGACAAGCACACAGAGCGCACCACCAACCTCGGTAGAGGCGGTAGCGACTACACGGCTGCCATCATCGCAGCGGCTCTCGACGCTGAGGTGCTCGAAATCTGGACCGACGTAGACGGCTTCATGACAGCCGACCCACGAGTCATCAAATCAGCTTACACTATCAACGAACTGAGTTACGTCGAGGCGATGGAGCTTTGCAATTTTGGTGCAAAGGTCATCTACCCTCCTACCATCTACCCAGTTTGTGTCAAGAATATTCCTATCAAGGTTAAGAACACCTTCAACCCTGACGCACCGGGCACCATCATCAAGAACAAGATAGATGGCGACCAGAAGCCTATCAAGGGTATCTCATCCATCAATGGTACTGCGCTCATCACCGTCACTGGTCTCTCCATGGTCGGCGTTATCGGCGTAAACCGACGCATCTTCACCGCCCTTGCCAATGAGGGCATCTCAGTGTTTATGGTTTCACAGGCATCTTCAGAGAACTCCACCTCTATCGGTGTGCGTGAGCAGGATGCTGAGGAGGCTATAAGAGTGCTGAACGAGGAGTTTAAGAATGAGATAGCCGATGGCGCCATGTTCCCAATGCACGCTGAGTGCGGACTTGCCACCATCGCCATCGTGGGCGAGAACATGAAGCATGCTGCAGGTATTGCCGGCAAGCTCTTCGGAACCCTCGGCCGCAGCGGTATTTCTGTCATTGCCTGCGCACAGGGAGCTTCAGAGACCAACATCTCGTTCGTAGTGAAGAGCGATTACTTGAGAAAGTCGCTCAACGTATTGCACGATAGCTTCTTCCTCTCTGAATACAAGGTGCTCAACCTCTTCATCTGCGGTGTGGGTACCGTGGGTGGCAAGCTCATCGAACAGATCAAGAATCAGTATGCCGACCTCATGGAGCGCAGCAAGTTGAAGCTCAACGTGGTGGGTATCGCATCTTCCAAGAACGCCATCTTCAATCGTGAGGGACTCGACCTGGAGAACTATCGTGAGGAGCTGAAGGCTTCCGACCCTAGCACTCCAGAGGTATTGCGCGACACCATCCTGGCGATGAACATCTTCAACAGCGTGTTTGTAGACTGTACAGCCAGCAAGGATGTAGCCGACCTCTACCAGAGCCTCTTGGAGCACAACGTGAGCGTGATAGCAGCCAACAAGATAGCCGCATCCAGCGAATATGAGAACTATGAGAAGCTGAAGAAGACAGCCATCCAGCGTGGCGTAGTATTCCGCTTCGAGACCAATGTGGGTGCGGGCCTGCCTATCATCGGCACCATCAACGACCTGCGCAATTCAGGAGACAAAATCCTTAAGATTGAGGCAGTTCTCTCTGGTACGCTCAACTTTATCTTTAATGCCATCTCAGGCGTGGTACCATTCTCTGAGACCGTTCGTCTTGCCATGGAGAAGGGCTATAGCGAGCCTGACCCACGCATCGACCTGAGCGGTATGGACGTAGTGAGAAAGCTCGTCATCCTCTCTCGTGAGGCAGGTTATCGTGTAGAGCAAGAAGATGTGGAGAAGAACCTCTTTGTACCAAACGCATTCTTCAAGGGCAGCATCGACACCTTCTGGAAGAAGTTGCCAGAGCTGGATGCCGACTTCGAGGCAAAGCGCAAGACTCTCGACTTGGAGCACAAGCGTTGGCGTTTCGTAGCCACACTGGACGGCGGCAAGACCTCAGTGGGCTTGCAGGCAGTGGGCCCTGAGCATCCATTCTACAACCTGGAAGGCTCCAACAACATCGTATTGCTCACCACCGAGCGTTACAAGGAGTACCCAATGATGATCCAGGGCTACGGAGCCGGAGCCAGCGTAACGGCAGCCGGTGTATTCGCCAACATCATGAGCATTGCGAACGTATAATGAATAATGTATAATGAATAATTGTGCATTGTAAATTATAAATTATAAATTGATATGAAGCACATTATCATCCTTGGCGATGGCATGGCCGACCACCCAGTGGAAAGACTGGGTGGCAAGACCCTGCTGCAATATGCCAAGAAACCATATATGGACATGCTTGCCAAGAAGGGCAAGACAGGAAGACTCGTTACCGTGCCTGATGGATTCCACCCAGGCTCGGAGGTGGCAAACAGCTCTATCATGGGCTATGACCAGAACGAGGTGTATGAGGGACGTGGACCATTGGAGGCTGCCAGCATCGGCTACGAGATGGCACCCAACGACTTCGCCCTGCGCTGCAACATCATCAATGTGAACGATGGCATCATCATCACCCACAATGGTGGCAACTTGGAGACGGAAGACGCTGATGTCCTCATCAAGTATCTGAACGAGAAATTGGCGAGCCAGTATCCAGCCGGCATCGTGAAGTTTATCACGGGCATCCAGTATCGCCACCTCTTGATTATCAAGGGCGGCAACAAGTATGTGGATTGCGCCCCACCTCACGACCATCCTAACGAGGAGTGGAAACCGCTCTTGGTGAAGCCTCAGGCAGACGTGGACGCTACCCTCCTCGCTGGTCATTATGAGGATGCAGACGGCAAGAAGCTCGACATCACCGACGATGCCTATCGCATGAGTGCCGAGGAGACAGCCAATCTCTTGAACGACTTGATATTGAAGAGCCAGGAGATACTGGAGAGCCATCCTTTCAACCAGGCACGCAAGGAGCGTGGCGAGCGCATGGCAAACATTATCTGGCCTTGGGGAGGCGGTTATCGTCCACACATGCTCACCCTCTCGCAGATGTATCCTCAGATCAAGAAGGGTTCTGTCATCTCAGCCGTAGACCTCATCCGAGGCATCGGCCACTATGCAGGTCTCCGCAATATCATCGTGGATGGAGCCACAGGTCTTGCCAACACCAATTATGAGGGCAAGGCGCAGGCAGCCATCGACGCTCTGAAGGAGGGCGATGACTTTGTATACGTACACGTGGAGGCAAGCGACGAGGCTGGTCACGATGGCGACCTGGAGCTAAAGCTCAAGACCATCGAGAACCTGGACCAGCGCCTCATCAAGCCTATCTTCGACGAGGTCAGTACCTGGGACGAGCCTGTATGCATCGCCGTACTGCCCGACCATCCTACCCCAGTGGAGATTCGCACCCACGTAAAGGAGCCAGTGCCATTCCTCATCTACTACCCTGGCATCGAGCCAGATGCCGTGGAGCAGTATGACGAGGTGAGCTGCGTTAGAGGTAGTTACGGACTCATCCAGCTGCAAGACTTCATGAACGCCTTTATGGCGATCTATTAAAATCAACGGCTTCATGATAGCCCCCAAAGCTAATCATAAAGTTCAATGTTCAAATCTCAAAGTTCAAAGTAAAAAATGAAATACTATTCAACAAATAAGAAAGCACCTATCGCCGACCTTCACAAGGCGGTAGTCAAGGGATTGGCAGAAGACCGTGGTCTCTATATGCCAGAAATCATCAAGAAGTTGCCACAGGAGTTCTTCGACAACATCGAGAAGTACTCCTTCCAGGAGATAGCCTACAAGGTGGCTGACGCCTTCTTTGGCGAGGACGTGGATGCCGAGTCATTGAAGAAGATCGTCTATGACACCTTGGCATTCGACTGTCCAGTGGTAGAGGTGGAACCTAACATCTACTCTCTGGAGCTCTTCCATGGTCCTACCCTCGCCTTCAAGGATGTGGGTGCTCGCTTCATGGCTCGCCTCTTGCAGTACTTCGTGCGCCAGGAGGGCAAGGAGGAAGTGAATGTGCTCGTGGCTACATCGGGTGATACCGGTAGTGCCGTAGCCAACGGATTCCTCGGCGTGGACGGCATCCACGTGTATGTGCTCTATCCTAAGGGCAAGGTGAGCAAGATTCAGGAGAGCCAGTTTACCACACTCGGTCAGAACATCACTGCCCTGGAGGTGGATGGCGTGTTCGACGACTGCCAGGCATTGGTTAAGTCAGCCTTCATGGACGAGGAGCTCAATAAGCACATGAAGCTCACCTCAGCCAACTCTATCAACGTGGCTCGCTTCTTGCCTCAGGCTTTCTATTACTTCAATGCCTACGCTCGCATGAAGGAGAAGGGCCTTGCCGACAAGCTCGTAATCTGCGTACCTAGCGGCAACTTCGGCAACATCACAGCCGGTCTCTTCGGTCATGAGATGGGATTGCCTATCCACCGCTTCATCGCAGCCAACAATGCCAACGATATCTTCTACAACTATCTGCAGACGGGCGAGTACAATCCTCAGCCTAGCAAGCAGACCATCGCCAATGCCATGGACGTGGGCGACCCTTCTAACTTCGCTCGCATCTACGACCTCTACAAGGGCTCTCACGATGCCATCACAGCCTACATCAGCGGTGCCACATACAAGGACGAGCAGATAGCCGATACCATGAAGCAGTGCTACAACGAGACCAAGTATGTACTTGATCCTCATGGAGCTTGCGGTTATCGTGCCTTGAAGGAGCAGTTGAAGCCAGGCGAGGTAGGTGTGTTCTTGGAGACCGCCCATCCTGCCAAGTTCAAGGAGAAGGTGGACAGCATCCTGGGTAGCGACATCGAGATACCAGCTCGCCTCGCCGAATTCATGAAGGGTGAGAAGAAGAGCATCCAGATGACCAAGGACTTTGAGGCATTCAAGAAGTTCTTGATGAACGAGTAAACTATACAATGAAAAGCCTTTCTCTCTCTTGGGGGGAAGGCTTTTCTCTTTTTGATCATATACTTTTTTAATAAAACGAGAAAGAAATTATGAAGATAGTAATATTAGACGGTTACGCAGCCAACCCTGGCGACTTGGATTACCATTTGCTGGAAGAGCTAGGCGAGGTGGTGGTTTATCCCCGCACCTCTGACGAGGAGAAGGTGGAAAGAGCCAAGGATGCTGACATCATCCTGCTCAATAAGGTGCAGATAGATGCCGACACACTGGCGCAACTCCCTAACCTCAAATACATCGGCATCCAGGCCACAGGCTTCAATGTGGTAGACATCAAGGCTGCCAAGGAGCGTGGGGTCATCGTGACGAATATCCCTGCCTACAGCACCGATAGCGTGGCTCAGCAGACCTTCGCCCTCATCCTGGCGGTTACCAACCGTGTGGAGCACTACACCCAGGAGAATCGCAATGAGCGCTGGGCTTACAACAAGGACTTCTGTTATTGGGACACTCCGCTGATGGAGCTTGCCGGCAAGAAGTTTGGCATCATGGGCTTGGGAAATATCGGCATGAAGGTAGCCACCATCGCCCACGACTTTGGCATGGACGTGTATGCCTGCACCAGCAAGAATGCCTCCGACCTGCCCGATTGGATCACGAAGGTGCATAAGGACGGTCTGCTAGCCGTGAGCGACATCCTCTCCCTCCACTGCCCATTGGCAGATGACACCTATCATTTCATCAATGAGGAGAGTCTGCAGAAGATGAAGGACACCGCCATCTTGGTGAATACGGGTCGTGGACCATTGGTGGATGAGAACGCCGTGGCAGCTGCCCTGCATGCCGGCGAACTGGGTGCCTACTGTGCCGACGTAATGGAGCAGGAGCCTCCACAGAAGGAAAATCCGCTCTTTGGGGAGCCTAACGCTTACCTCACTCCACATATCGCTTGGGCTACTTATGAGGCTCGTGAGCGACTCAACAAGCAGGTGGCAGCCAATGTGAAGGCATTTATCGAGGGAAATCCGATCAATGTCGTGAATGCATAAAAATTTAGAATTATATAAAAAACGCAGAATGCAAAAGCATAGCATTCTGCGTTTTTTTATCTCCTTTTTACTAAAACATAGATGATGACGGGAGCACCGAAGAGCGGGGTCACGGCATTGAGCGGGATGATGCCGCCTCCTGCTGGCAATACGCAGAGGGCATTGCAGAGCAGGGCGATGGCGGAGCCCATGAGCATGGTGAGAGGCAGGAGCTGACGATGATTGTCAGTACGGATCAGGAGGCGCACGATGTGGGGCGTGGCTAGGCCGATGAAGGCGATGGGACCGCAGAAGGCGGTGACCACGGCTGTCAGGAGGCCTGTTACTACAAGCAACAGGACGCGCAATCGGCGGATGTTGAAGCCCAGGTTCTCGGCGTATTGCTCGCCCAAGAGCAGGGCGTTGAGGGGCTTTACCAGCAGGAGCGAGAGCAGCAGGCCGATGAGGGTGACGATGGCGAAGTAAGGCACTTCCGTCATCGACACGTTGCCCATATTGCCCATGCCCCATATCATGTACGACTTCATGCCCTCTGCCGAGCTAAAGAAATTCAAGAGTGAGATGCCGCTGCTCGCCAGATAGCCCACCATAATGCCGATGATGAGGAGCACCACTTGATTGCGCACCATCGCCGAGAAGAGGGTGATGATGCCCATTACCAGCATGGCTCCGGCGAAGGCGGAGATGAGGATGGCTAGGAAGCCACCGATGGTGAGTCCGTCCAATGACAAGAAGCCGCCGATGCTGAAGCCTGCGATAGAGATATTGCCGCCGAAGGCGAGCATCACCACCGCCACAGCCAGTGCTGCTCCGCTGCTGATGCCGAACACGTCAGGCCCCGCCAGGGGATTGCGGAAGGCAGTTTGCAGCAAGAGTCCGCTCGTGGCGAGGGCTGCGCCTGCCAAGAGGGCTGTGATGGCATTGGGCAAGCGGGATTCCATCACGATGTAATGACTCATCGACTCGATGGTCTCATTGGGATAATAGGAGTCTGCCGGGGTCATATCTACCCCTGGGTGCGCCAATATGCTCAGCACCTCCCTCAATGGTATGCTCACGCTACCCCACGCCAGGTTGGCAAAGAACAAGGCTACGATGGCTAGAGCCAAAAACACTGCTACTATCGTTGTTTTCTTCATGAATCTCTTCTTAAACATTTGGTTCTACTTCCCAATGACCACTACGACTACTACCAATATATCGTATATTTGGTATAGAAGCTAAATGGCGTCTTACTGTCCTCACAGTCTTCCCTGACTTAATTGCCAATTCCTTTGTTGTTATTTGTGGATTCTTCAATATACTTCTAATCAGCCATTTATCTAAATCATTTTGGGTGACATTTTGGGTGACATTTTGGGTGACATTTTGGGTGACATTTTGGGTGACATCTTGAGTATCATCTGTCTCAACATAGTTAACCTCTACATCTGGATGAGCCTCACACCACTTCAATATCATATTAGGGAATGTCACCGTAAACTGCGCACGGTCAGAGAAGAAGGTTGGCAACAGTTCTTCACTATAATAAGGCAAAGCCTTGATGGGGCCTAAGATTTTCCCCATGCCAGACCCCTTTCGTTCCATATATCCCAACTGAGCAAATATATCAGCTATGACAGGATTGCGTCTCACAGAAGGAATATCGGCTAAGTTCATTTCTTGAATGAGTCGTCCCTCAGGCATCGCTCCAGGAGAATAAATCACCATTCTGTCATCATACATATCTACGTGTATTTCACTGCCTTGTATCAGATAATCTCTATGAGCCAAGGCATTGACCACTACCTCCATCACGCTGCGCTCCATATATTCAGTATCTTTTGATGTCCATAGCCTTTCTTAATTCTTCATTAATATTTCTTATAGAATCTGAGTTTGCCAAACTTATCTCCTGCTTCTGGATGCGAGAGGATGATGAACTCTCGGAGCAATATCTCGGGATGGAAACTGGTGAGTTCGAAGTATGGCTCACAGCTGGTATTGGTCTCGTAGATGTTGCCAGATTGGAATGCTTTCAGAGCCTGATAGCCTTGATATTCAGCTAGAAGATCCTGTCTGGTTAAAGCATTTCCGCCGAAGTATTTGAAAGCCCAGACATCCACCTGGTTGCCCTTGGCTATGATCTGCTCCGGGCTCATGGAGAGACTGCCGCTGTGCTGATCGTCGGCGAAGATATACTTGGCGTGGGCATCACGCAGCAGGATGCCCATGGTGCTCTTGCCGCCCGGCACATACCATACATTGCCCGTCTTGCGCTCGGTGAGGATGGAGAGACCCAGTGGCAACTTCGCAGCCTCCGCCTTCAGCTGGAGATACTCCTTCTCGATGGCAGAGAACAGAGAATCAGCCTTCGAACTACCCAATAGCAAGCCATATAGCTTGATCCATTCCGCCCTGCCCAGAGGCGAGGTCTCCATATAGTCGGCAGTCTCGATGATAGGGATGCGGAGCTTGTCTAGCTTGCCATATCCGCCATTGTTCTCGAAGGGCGAGATGAGGAGAGCCTCAGGATGGAGGGCGATGATGCGCTCGATATCCGGCTGCATGCTGGAGCCGCAGTCCATGATAGGATGGGCTACCTTGGCATCAGCCTGCGCCCTACTCTTGATGTCAGGGATATTGATATAGTCCTTGTCGCACACGCCCGTGATGGCATTCTGGCAGCCCAGCTCGGTGAGGAGCTGGCAGTGAGGGGCGGTGAATACGAGGTTGCTCTCCAGCGGTGTGCGCACGGTGTCGGTCTTCACGCCCAGGGTGGCAGCCGCCTTGCCTTCGCCATGAGCCTGCCCTGCGAGCTTAGCCATGGTGGCATCTCCCTCCTTGCCCTTAGGCACCAGGATGTAGCGATGCAGCTCCGTGCCCTCCTTCCAGGGGTTATGCACCTTCACTTCCGTATAGCCCTGCTCATCGTGGCTCACGATGGTGAGCAGCTGTGCATACTTCATCTGGAGGGTATCTCCCCCCTCCTCCATTCCTGCCGCCGTCTTACCGCCCTGGCAGGCAGTCAATGTAATAGCCATCGTGGCTATCCATAGGATGTATTTCTTTTTCTTCATTGCATTCTAGTGATAGCTGGACGTTCTATCTATTAATCCAGTTTTCTATTGTCACACCATCCACCTTACCAAGATGTTTGATATTTTCAGTAACCAATGTCATACCATAAACCTTTGCCGTGGTTCCAATAAGCAAATCAAAATCATCAATGGGAGTACCTTGCCTACGTAACCTAACCTTTTCCTTTGCAAAGACAGGTATCACATCGTCTATAGGAACAACATCTATCCCTGCCACAAAATGCTTCAACTGCAGAAGATTCTTCTCCACGGCAGTACTGTTAACAGCACCATAATACAATTCGGCATAGGTTATTAAAGATATATGACAATTGTCTATACCAATCTCTAAAATTAGAGATTTCACATCATACTTGTCTCGTAAGATAAAGGCACAAATATTGGTGTCAAGCAAATATTGTTTCATCAGCTGAATATTTTCTCTAGTTCTGTATAATCCTTATTTACTCTACTCTCATAAATGTCACGAACCATCTCATCAGCATCCTTGTCATCCTCCCATTTACCACAAACCTCATTCAGAAACTTCTCTGTCTTAGCTCGCTCATAAACTTTCTCATCGACCGTATCCTGGGCATTTTTCACCTTTACCTGAGAAGACAACTTATCCGTCAAGAATTTCATTGCCCATGCCATCTCGTCTACGGACAAAGCCCCCAAGACTTGCTCCAATCTACTTCTATGTAATGCCATCGCTGTACTCATACACTTGATATTTTAAGTTTAACACCTTAATTCATTCATACTTTAGAGCGCAAAGATACAACTTTTTCCCCAATTCCGCCTCCTTCTTCTATTAAATAATGCAAAATGGGGATTTCTTACGCTTCTCTATGGGGAGGTGGACAGACGGAAAGCATGGTGCTCGCCCTGGCATCTACGACCTCCAGGGTCGCAAGCTATCCCAGGAGCCTCTGAGCGGCGTATACATCAAGGATGGCAAGAAAGTAGTGAAGTAATGATGAATTAAGAATTTTCGATTAAGAATTAAGATATTTAAAACGATATGAAGAAGAAAGTATATATGCAGCCCCTGATGGCTGTGATGCAGATAGAGGCGCAAGCGATACTGGCAGGCTCCAATGGCACTGACCAATCAGGCTCCATAGTGAATGACCCGTTCTATGAAGACCCTGGTGACAATACTGTCCAGATAGGATTCGGTCAGGGCACCACCAAGACCCCAGACTAATAGAGAGCAATGAACTAGCTAACGCCCTCCTCCAGCCCATGATGGCAGCGAGGAGGGCGTTTCCCCAATTCCGCCTCCTTCTTCTATTAAAAATTATCTTCTCTTCTTCCCAAACAATTCAGAATGAGTACCAAGTCTTAACAAATCAATGACATCACCATCAATCCAAATCAATAAATAGTCGTCTTCTACATGACATTCCCAACACCCCTTATAATCCCCTTTCAGAATGTGAGGGTCATTCTCTTCCGGAATAGACTTTCCTTCAACGAGTAAATCTAGAATACCTTTCAAAGCTTCAACCTTCGCAGGATTGTTTTTATACTTTTTAAAGTCTTTTTTGAAGCGACTTGAATAGTGTAATCTTTTCATGCTTTCATCAAATCATTCATCAGCTCGTCGACACTATCATAGACTTGCTCTTTAGCCCATTGCTCCCCTTTGTCGTAAGCTTTTTTCCAAGCCTGCGACTCACTGATAGCCTCTTTAGTTTCCTCATTAGGCTCATAGACGATTTCGTTCTTCTTAGGCTGACATTTCTTGGCTAGACTTTCCACATAAGCATTAACTTTACCCACAAAATCATCTATACTATAGCCTATAGGGACATTTAATTGTAAATTTACTGTCTGCATAATACTTATATTTTTTCTATTTCTGATGGCAAAGATACAACTTTTTCCCCAATTCCGCCTCCTTCTTCTATTAAATAATACTAATTATCTAATATCTTGAAATATTTCTTGCAAAAAGGTGTAGAAGATTCGAGAATTTTTTGTAACTTTGCGCCTAAGGAGCTTTTCCTCTCGTATGAGTCCTCAAAAAGCTTAAACCGATAGTAAGGTCTCCTTCATAACCTATTAAAGAAAGGGGGCTTTCTATGGACTCGTACGCCAACGTACCACAAGACATACTGACCGCCTTTCAGGCAGCCAAAAGCTGCCTTGAAACGCTCGAGGACTTCTCGTACGACTTCCCTTGGGAGGTCGATGTTGAGGTTTCCGACATAGACGAAAGCACTTGCCTTCATCTATGCCTAGACTTCAAATCGGCTTGCGTTTCGCTCCAAAAGATACATCTCAGCCTCTCCGAGATTGCGAAAAATTACAACAATTCTTTCGTTACCGACTATCCCCTTTTCTTCCCGATGTATAAGGAACAATACCAGATGTTGATGACCGAGGATGCCCTCCGGATGATTCATAAAATGGAGGAGATGGCTGGCAGGGCTGGCGATGGAGAGATGGCTGCCAATGCCGCCCTGCCCCCTGCCCTGGCGAGGCTCTGCCAAGAGGTGGGCGCGCTGGAGGAGCTGACCCGCCATATCCTAGCCCTCTGCCAGAATACGATGGACAGGGAGAAGCGACTCAGGCAGAACCCCAAGAGGTGCGTGAAGATGCTACAGCAGGTGATAGAGGAGGCTACAAGAAACCAGCAGGGAGTGATCCAGATGTACCAGCAGATGGGCAGCAGCGTGATGCCGAAACCCCAGCCCGACGGCAAGCCGATGATGAGCGAGGTGATGAAGCAGTATGGGAGCCTGGAGGAGTTTGCCTGCGCCCAGCTACACCAGTTTTCGATGAACGACGTGAACACCTACGTGGTACAGAAAGCACTGATGGAGAGCCGGATGCAGGGGCTCACCGAGGAAGAGATGCTCTGGTGGGGAGAGGAGCCCGAGATGGCCCGAAAGGTGCGCTACGTGATAGAGCACCTGGACGAGCTGGACGTGGAGAGCAAGATGAGCGCCAAGGCGAGCAAGGCTGGCAGCAAGCACCTGATAGACGCCAAGTCCCTCTACATGCTGATGAAGTGGGCTCATCTGGCGGATGCCACCACCCAAGTGTCGGTGCCAGGATTCTTCCGATACTTCAGGAGTGTATACCGGGGGCGGCTGGAGCTGCCATCCGCATCCAACTACCATAAATATAAGAGCAAAAACTCGCCCCAGGAGTATCAGCAGTTCCTGCAGAAGATAGACCAGTTGCTCCAAAACAGGAAGCAGAAAGCCATTCAAGTGGCACTGCAAGCCGAAATTTGAGCCCCGAAATACCGAAGCGGAGTAGATATTTGATGATTTTTCCCCCACTGGAGTGGATGACACGGAGTAGATGTCATCCACTCTTTTCGTCTACTCCAGCCACTTTTCATCCACTCCCCCATGGCGAGTGCATACACTCGGGCGGTGGGAGTGGACGGACAGAGCCTCCTGCGTCCACTCATCCCCCACAAGAGTAGACGACCCGTCGCCATCCCGTCCACCACATCCGCCGCGCACCATCTACTCTCCTCATATCCAGCCACTTCACACTCCAAGAAAGCCTCTACCAAAAAGTTTGCGCATTCTCCATTTTCCCCTTATCTTTGCACCCAGGAAATCCATTCTCGATGGCATAGCTACCCATCGCCCTCTCCCCCCAGCTGCCTTAACCCAAAGGTCTCCAGCCAGGGAGGAAGGACCACTGGAGGATGGATGATACCGCCCTCGGACAGACTCAGTCTTGAGACCCTGATATCACTGACCGGGAAGAATAAGAACATGAGAAATAATAGGACAAAAGATTCCATTAAGAATAAACTTGTAGATTGGTTTAAAATGCCAGCCGACCTCTTGGAAGACCCTCGCATCGAACAGCTCATAGACAATGAAGGGATGAAAGGATTTGGACTCTACATAGCCATCATCTGCCGCATATATGGCAAGCGTAACAAGAGTATCACTCTAAAGCAAGTTCTCGCCATCAAGGAGAAGGGATGTACTAAGCGTACACTAGAGAAAGTTATCCATGACTACGAACTATTCGACATTGATGTTTACGACCATGTAACTTCTCGCATCGACTATCTATATTTCTACGACTTGCAGAGTACAAAGCTAGCCACATCTTCCGAAGATGAAGAAGCAAGAAAAGAAGAATCAGATAACAATCAGATTGGAATCAGATTAAAATCAGATTGCATCCCAACCCCCGCGTGCGTACCTATTAAGAAGGAGAAGGAGAATAAGAAGAATGATTATCATCATTCCAAGAAATCTGATGATGGTGATGATGCCATGTCACAGAAGAGAGAGGAGAAGTCGCAGCCTTCCGTCTATCGCTCCGAGCAGCTGCCCCCTGTGCTGATGGACCCCATCCAGTACCTGCGCTCGCTGCCCCTGCAATCTGCCTGGGCGGAGGCGCTGCTACAGTCATTGGGCCTCTCCAACCCCATCCTGCGCCAGCTGGTGATGGGCCAGTGGGAGGAGACCAAGGCATTCCTAGCCCTGCACATGGCAAGCCAAGACAAGGCGGCGCTCCTGCTCTCCGAGCACGACGTGAAGCGATACTTCACCAATTGCCTCAACAACCCCACCACCGCCCGCAAACTGCAAGAGCACCTGGCCGCCCAGCGTGCCAAGGAGCAGGAGATGCAGCAGCAGGAGATGCGACGGCTCATGGAGAGTTAGGAGTTAGGAGTTAGGAGTTAGGAGTTAGGAGTTCTTGATCCTAAGACAAAAAAAGTAATCATAAATTTCAATTTTCAAATTTCAATTTTCAACTTTCAAAATATGAACAAGACATATCACATCATGATGCGCCAGCTCGGCATCAAGCTAGAGGGCGCACGCAAGGCACAAGCCAAGAGCGGCAGAAACGATGAGTGCTACTACGCTTTCTGCCCCTGGTGCCACCACCTGAGACAGAAGAATGAGCACAAGAAGCAGAGAGAGCTGGCCCTGAACCTCACCACGGGCACCTACCACTGCTTCCACTGCGCCAAGGAGGGAAGAATGGACTCCGACCAATACATAGAGAAGAAGGAGGAGTATCTCGCATCCCGAGACACTCACCCCCTGTCCCGCACCAGCTACAAGCTGCCCCAGATCAACCGCTCAGCCCCGGGCCAGCAGTACAGCGACGGCATCGACACCCCCTTCTCGCCCGATGTGCTCGCCTACCTCACCCAGCAGCGAGCCATCCCCCTGGAGGTGCTCCACCAGATGCGCGTGGGCGAGAGCCTGATGAAGAGCGCGAAGTGCAAGGAGAAGTACGAGCACTGCATCGTGTTCAACTATTACGAGCAGGGCACGCTCATCAACCAGAAGTTTCGCTCGCTCGAGAAAAACTTCCTGATGACGCAGGGCGCCGAGCTCATCCCCTACAACATCGACGCCATCCTGGGCACGGAAGACGTGATCATCACCGAGGGCGAATTTGACACCCTGGCCCTCGTCGCCGCCCAGCTGCCCCACGCCATCAGTATGCCGAGCGGAGCCCAGGGAGGCACCTCGTGGATGGACCGCTTCTACGACCTCCACTTCGAGCCCAAGGAGCGCATCTACCTGGCCACCGACATGGACGCCCCCGGCATGAAGGCCGCCGAGGAGCTAGCCACCCGTCTGGGCCCCGAGCGATGCTACCGAGTCATCTTCTCGCCCGACTGCAAGGACGCCAACGATGAGCTCATCCGCCACGGAGCCGAGGCCCTCAGGCAGCGCATCAAGGAGGCGCAGCCCCTGCCCCTGAAGGACATCAAGCTGCTGCCCGACATCGAGGAGGAGCTGGACACCTACTACGAGCTGGGACCGCAGGAGGGCGAGCACACGGGCTGGCTAAACCTGGACCAGGCGGGCATCTCATTCGGCCTGGGGCAGCTAGCCCTCATCACGGGCCGCACGAACGATGGCAAGTCGGAATGGCTCGACGAACTGGTGCTCCGACTGATGCTGCGCACCGGATGGCACACCGCCTACTGGAGTCCCGAGAACACCCAGCTGGACCACTGCCAGAAGATCATAGAGAAGCTCTGCAACCGCCAGCTGAAACACCAGGGACAGACGGGCGTGCAGCCCGAGATGTACCAGATGTGCAAGCAGTGGATGGCGGAGAACATGGCGTGGATAGACCTGCGATCCAGCGAGCAGAAGCTGAAGACGCTGCTGGAGAAAGCCCAGTCATTGGTGCGCAAGATGGGCATCAAGCTGCTGGTGGTAGACCCCTTCAACTTCATCGAGAAGGAGAACGGCGCCTACATGAGCGAGAACGCCTGGGACAGCCACGTGGTGGGCACGCTCCGCGACTTTGCCATGGAGCACCAGCTGCTCATCTTCCTGGTGGCACACCCCCGCAAGGTGGAGATGCAACTGGACGGCCGCAAGCGCCGCATCACGATGGAAGACATCTCGGGCACCGCCGACTTTGGCAACAAGGCAGACTACTGCTTCTGCGTGGACCGTGACGATGAGCGCGGGGTGGTAACCGTGAGCATAGACAAGGTGCGCCGCAAGATGTATGGATCCAAGGGCAAGCAGGCATACTTCTGGTACAAGAGAAACTGCGGCCGCTACGTGCCCTGCGAGCTGGATGCCACCACCCATAAGCCCGTATGGAACAAGGACCCCAAGTATGAGTACCACATCCAGAACTCCCACAGCAATGAGATGTGGCTCAGGCAGCCGGACCTCTTCGGGCCCGTCGAGGCGATAGAGCTTTAGGCACGGATTACACGGATTTTTTTCCAAAGCATGAAGAGTAATCATAAATTTCAAATTTCAACGTTCAAATTTCAAAATAAAAATCAGATGGACGAACTCAAGGAATTTCAAATCAGAGTATACGGCAAGCAGGAGCTAGCCATGCTCTACCTGCCCCACCACACACCGATGGCAGCCAAGAATGCGCTGATGCGCTGGATCAACGGCGACCAAGAGTTGCTGCAGAAGCTCAAGACTGCGGGCTATAAGCCCCTGCAAAAGACCTTCAATCCCAAGCAAGTACACTTGATATTAGAGTATTTCGATGCCCCTCCAGGCTACATCGAACTATAAAAAGAGCCCTTTCGAGCCCTAAAAAAGACTGCCAAGAGCCATATTTTCCGCCATCGCCCTCCTATCGCACACCTATCGGATAGCACCCTTGGCGGAATGTAGTATCTTTGCATCGTGATTAGGAAGAACCTACTCTCCCTGCCTCCCGACGCAGCTGCCACCACTACGAGGACATAGCCTGCACCACATCGAGGACGCATTCGGAAATGCATCGAGGATGCATCGGCCGAGACATCGAGGATGCATTTCCCACGACATCGAGGATGCAGCTGCCTCTACATCGAGGATGAAAATACTGGCAGCGCCGGCGATGACACGCCGACGGCAGAAGGAGCACGGGGAGAGGAAAGTTCGAAAGATTTATGAACCCCAAAATTTTTAAAAACCTAAGAAGTTATGGCATTAAAAGTAAAAGCTAAGGAAAGCAACGTAGCTTTCGAGAAGAACAAGCAGAAGTGGGCTTACGTATTGACTGCCAACCTCTACAATCGACTGGACGACGACAAGGTAGTGGCAGAGGCTGCCGTGAGAAGCGGACTGCCTAAGCCAGTGATCAACGCCGCATGGGGAGCCATCGGCGAGGTGATCAAGGCATGGGTCACCGAGGGTCACTCAGTGGCTATCCCAGGCCTGGGCAGCCTCCGATTTGGACTGAAGAGCCAGTCGGTGGCCGACGTGAACAAGGTGAGCTCCGACCTCATCAGCCGTCGCTACATCATCTTCACCCCTAACGTGGAGATCAAGCAGGAGCTCAACTCCACCAGCATCAACATCACCTGCTACGACCGCACGGGCAAGGTGGTGAAGCAGGTTACCTCTACCGACGACCCTGACAAGAACCCAGACGGCACAGACGGCAATGGAGGCGGTTCCAGCACTGGCGGCACCACCCCTAACCCAGGCGAGAGCTCAGGCAACGTGGGCCTCTAGAAGAGAGGGGGAATCATAACCCCCTCTCCCCAAAAAAACAAGAAGTATAACCCTTAAAACCCCAACAAATATATGAAGAAAGAAACCTGGAAGAACATCATCAACCTCATCGTAACCATCCTCACCGCCATAGCCACCACGCTGGGCGTGAGCAGCTGCACGGGAGCGATGTAGGGAAAAGTAAAAAGGTAAAAAGGTAAAACCCAAGAAACTAAAAACCACAAAAAAGGCGCCCACATCCCCTGAGAGAGGGGGATGAGGAGCGCCTTACCTTTTCAGTTTCCTAACATGCCCTAGCTTTCGCAGATTATAGTTCTTGCAACCACTTTCTGCCAGACTTAGTATTAAGCCATAAAGCTATCGCAAGTGCTTGATATCCCAGTCATCTATCGTTCTGTCATTGGCAGAGAAGTTGATGGCTATCAGATACTTCTCTCTTCTGTCATCAGCGAAAGCCTGGGCATACTGCTTGCTTATCATCTGCTGCATGGCCACATCCGTGGTCTTGGCGTATTTCAACTCGAAGATGTAGATGCTCTTCTGGGTTCTGAGCAGCAGGTCTATTCTGCCATTGCTCGTGATATGCTCCGCCACCACATCGGCTCCCAGCATCGTAAAGATGGTGTAGAGCACTGCCTGATAGTGACGCTCATTGTTATTGACAAGCGTGTAAGGGAACTTATTGTAGAAAGCCTTCAGATGGGGCATGAATGCTTCCATGTTTTCTGTTGCTCCCATCAGGGTGTCTGTATATGCCACAGCCAACTGGTCGCGCTCTCCTGCATCGCTCGGAGCATAATAATGGTAGAGACTGTCGGAGAATCCTCGGCGCACTTCCTCGTTAGGGAACCCCAGGTGGTACATGCGGCGGCGAGCATCATAGCTCTTGATGGTGAGATAGCCGCTCTGATAGAGCACGGGGATGGGGTCGGTGAGCTTCTCTGTGGGCACGTCGAAACGGCTCTCCGAAGCCCAGATGTCTTCGAGCTGGAGCATGTCCATGCCCTTCTGCTGGAGCAACTCGATGAGGAAAGTGGGAGTGGCGGAAGAGAACCAATAGCTATTAAACCGCTTGTCGTCCAGCGCATTGATGATGCTGTAGGGATTGTATACACCCTCGCCCTTGGCACTGAAGTGATAGCCATCATACTGGCGTTTCAGCTCCTCCACTGCCTCCTCTTGGGTCATCCCATTGCTCTCAGCCATGTCTTTGATGCCATCGCCGAAGTATTGGATTAGCTCAGTCTCCGTGATGCCACATACGTTGGCATACTCATCTTTCATGGTGAGAATCTTGAGATTGTTGAGCTCGCTGAAGATGCTGAGCTGGCTAAACTTGGAGATGCCTGTGATGAAGACGAATCTGAGCTTGGCCTCTTGCAACTTGAGTGGGCTCATGAAGTCACGAGTCACTTCCTTGATTTCCTTTTGCAGCAGCTCATTGCCCATGGCATCGTGCATGGGGGCATCATATTCGTCGATGAGCACCACCACCTGCTTGCCTGTCTGGCTGTAGGCGGCATCTATCAGGTTCTTGACCCTGACGCTATATACATCAGCCATGTCCTCATCCACCGAGAGTCCGTATTGCTTCTCATAGCCTTGCAGCACGGCATCTAGCACAGCATGCAAATTCTTGAGTCTGAAATACTTGCCCATGCTCAGGTCGATGTGGATGACGGGATAGGCGGTCCACTCCTGCTCCAGCTGCATGATTTCCAAGCCCTCAAAGAGTTCCTTTCTGCCCTCGAAGTAAGCCTGAAGGGTGGTGACAAACAAAGACTTGCCAAATCGCCTAGGGCGACTCAGGAAATGGTACTTGGCGTAGTGAGCCAACTTATATACATAAGCTGTCTTGTCGGCGTAAAGATAGTTGCCCCTCTTTATCTCCGAGAATGTCTGTATGCCCAATGGATATTTCTTTGTTGTCATAATGCTCTGATATGTAATTCACATTTGGCAGCAAAGTTACGAAAAACTTTCGTAACCAACAAACATTTAGCCGGAAAAGTGAATAATCTGTTCCCCAAAATACCCTAGCTTCCGCAGATTATAGTTCTTGCAACCACTTTCTGCCAGACTTAGTATTAAGCCATAAAGCTATAGCTATGGCAACAACGCTAATCGTAGCGTAAACATAAATTAATCCTTCCATATCTTACTTTTTTAATATTCGATACCCAATATATGCTAAAACACTAGTAGACAATAAGCCAAAAACCAACAATCCCCAAACTAGCAAATCATCATATTTTTCTTTCATTACCATAGATAAAATACAACTTGCTACGTTGGTGGTAAAATTGGCTTTTGCCAAGTCATAGAAAAACTTACCTAAAGTTTCTCTACTCGTTTTTTCTTTTTCTCTATCTTCTTTAGCACCCATAACAATTTCTATTTGGCAGCAAAGTTACGAAAAACTTTCGTAACCAACAAACATTTAGCCGGAAAAGTGAATGTTATCTCTCGGCGCAAGAGATTTAGCTAGGCAAATCCATCAAAAAAGGCGCCCACATCCCCTGAGAGAGGAGATGAGGAGCGCCTTACTCATTTTTGTATATATTTGGATTGAATCAGTGAGTCAATCTTTTATCTCAAGAACACCATAGTATTGGCATTGATGCCACCGGCATCAAATGAACCCTTGTACTCACCCTTGGCTGAGAAGTGATAGACTGTGCTATTCTCCGAATAATTGGTGGTGCCGATATAGTAGCTGCCATCGTATGGATTGCGCTCCATCATGTATACCACGCTGCTAGTAAGAGCGGCTGGCACTGAGGTCAATGACCAAGCAGAAGACTTCTTGCTCTTGGCATCATACACACTCAGGGTGGTGGTATAGTTGACCCAGTCTGGAGATACTGAGTTGGCATAGTAAAGATTGCCACCTGCTGCCATCATCTTGGTGGCATCGGCAATATACTCAGTCTTCTTGGTCTGAGGATCGTAAGTATAGACAGCAGTGCTCCAGTCATATGCGCCATCAAAGGTCTTGCTGCCAGCCAGGATATAGAAGTTGCCATCGCTCTCTGCGATGCGCTGTGGATTGACAGGCACCTCTACGCTCTCAGCCTTGTCAAACTTCTTGATGTCGATGCTGCACAGCGTCTTGCCCTGACCATAGCCAGAACATATGGTATAGAGCTTGCCATCCTCCTCTACTATCTCCTCTGGGTTGGCATCCACCTGGACAGAAGCCTCAAGAGCCAGAGTCTTGGCATCAAAGCGGCTCACGTAGCCACCATAACTGGTCACGTAGAGCTTGCCATCCTCCTCACATACGTAGCGAGGCTCACCCAGCTTATCGTCGAAGGCATAGCGCTGCTGCTCCACACCAGAGCCATTGAGCTTGAGCAGGAGCTTGGATACATTCACTACCACATAGATGTTGCCATCCTCTGCTATCATGTCATTGGCTGTATCACCCAGCTTCTTGCCGTTCTGAGTCTCATAGATGTCAGATGCAAAAGGCTTGTCGGTAGATGGATCTACAAAGAAAAGGTGAGAATTGTTCTTGTCCATACTACCCTCGCTCAATACAAAGGCACGATACTGTGGCATCTCCACCTTGCTGCCTTCCTTCCAAGAGGTGTCTACATCATCATCATCACTACAAGATGTGAAACCTGCGGCAATCATCAATGTGCAGATGACTGCCCAAAACATACTTCTGAATTTTGTCATTTCGTCTATTAATTTAAATAATTGATATATTATTAATAATGTATACCTTATTATATATAGAGGGCTGCGCTGAGCCTCCAGCTCCTACCTGGCATGGGATAATACTGTATCACCTCATACTGCCTGTCGAAGGCATTGAGCAAAGAGAAGCTCACCCCCACTCGGGGAGCCTGATGCTGCCCACCCTGAGAAGAGCCCTGCTGCCTGCCTCCGCCCAAGAGGAAATCACGGGAGAGCGTAAACGAATGCTCCGCATAGCCCGGCATGAGATATTCGTCAGTACCCTGGATCATGCTCCATTGCTTGCCCTGCGCCATCATCTGCCACCCCAGGTTAAGCCAAGGCGACTTCCACACGATGCCCACATTGCCCCTATGTCTTGGGGTATAGGGCAACTGATGGCGATAGTAGCTCTTTTGGGGATCGGTCTTGTCGATGGCTTGCTGGTAAGTATAGGCTGCATCTAGCTGCACACTCATCCTGCCCCACAAGGACACGCCGACCGACAGCGTAGCATCCACGCCCGTGATGGACGCCTTGCCAAAATTGACCATTTTCCAGACATAAGTAGATGGGAAAGCCACTATCTTATCGCTCACCTTGTTGAGATAAGCATCGAGTGTGGCCTGTATCCTCCAGCTCCCAGGGGCGGAAACTTGATTGCCCCCAAAGCCATGGCTCCAAGCAAGCCCGGCATTCCACTCCGTGGCATTCTCTGGCTTCAGATTGGTATTGCCTATGCGCAGATAATACATGTCGGTAAATGTAGGCACTCGATAGGTGCTCTTCATCATTAACCTAAGATAGAGAGGCTCTTCTTCGGTCAGCAATCTGTAAGCCAAGGCCAGGCTTGGCGAGAGCCGCTTCCTGTCGGCAGGTATTCGGGCATTCACCGTAGCGCCCGTCACCTGGCTAGTCACCTTCTCTCCCTTCTCGGTCACGTATGTACCCACCACATTGCCATCCAGCTGCCATCGCTGCCACTTCCATCTCAGCGAGAGTGCGGTCTGCGAAGTATAGCGTGTAGGATTGGGCTGCGACTCAATGTTGTTGCGCAAGTTACCCAAGGTGAAATCCTCGGCTAGCGCCAGGCTGAGCTGTGGGGTCACGTAATAACCCAATGTACTGGACAGATAATACTCATTCTGCCTGTCCACATCGGTCTGCTTGCCCCCGGCATACTTCACATTATAGTCTTCATGCTTAGTCCAGGAGTGGGCATATCTAAGTCTGGCACGCAGCGCCAAGCGAGGCATCAACCATGTCTTGAGCATCATCTGGGCAAAGAAGTTCTCATCCCACATTCGCTCACGGGTATCAGGATTGTAGAGTATCACCACCCCGGGCAGTCCACGCTTAGAGTTGTAATACCCTATCTTGGCATCCAGTTCCGAGCCCGTGTGCAGGGCGGAATCTCCCTTTGCCTGTCCCCAACGATAGGCTATATTAGCCTCGCCCTGGCCAGAGAGCACATCAGAATTGTAACGCTTCAGTCGCTCCCTCTCCCTACCATTGACCAGCGTAAAGGGATAGATGCCATCAGCCCTCGTCAGGCTGCCACAGACCGAGCCTGCCAGGCGGTCGCCCCACTGATGAGCCAATCGCAGCGAAGGTTGCAGCAAGCCCCATGAGCCCGTCTTCACCTCCAGGTCCAGCAGCCCCCTCCAGGGGCTTTCGCCCTCTATGCTCAAGATGCCAGCCGATGCATAGTGCCTAACCGACTGCATGATGTCAGACTCTTGTCCCATCGCCACCGAAATCCGGGAGACTCCAAAGAGCGAATATCTTGACACATCTATCTGACCTGCCTGCATATTGCTCAGCACAAAGCCATCATAACTCACGGCTGTATGGCATGCGCCCAAGGAACGAAGGCTCACCGTCTGCATACCACCTATGCCCCCATAATCGCGCACACTGACACCAGCCATCCTCCTCACCGCATCACCCACTGTGGTGATGCCAAGCGTGGCGATATCAGCCTTGCTTATCGACTGCACAGGCACAGTAGACGACAACTTATTTCTGGATTGCTGTCCCCTCACCTCCACCTGCCCCAGCTGGTGCTCGGCATGGAGAGAGTCGCTGGTCTGTGCAGCAGCAGCCATGGGCCATCCTGTAGATGCCACGGCAGCCGCCCCAGGCTGGGCCAATAGCCAAGCCAAGGCAGTGAGAAAGGATGTTCCCAATGTCTTCATTCTGTTCCTTTTACGTTCTAAAATGTATTGCGCCATCCCCAGCCCAATCCGCGAGGCTGGATGGCAGGCACCGCTCCCACATCTGCATGAGTGAGCGATGGCAACGGCAGGTCTTCTGGCTTGCGTCCTCAAAACTCGGGGCAAGCGGTCTTCCCGAAAAAATGTCAGTGACCATCTGGCTTGCCCTAATAAGACGCTTACAGCAGCGCGACTGCTCGGGCTTCTCACCCGATTCCCTTTTAATCACTGCCCACCCCCTCTCTGATAGATGGATGCCTGGAGCGGCACGGGGCTGCAATGAACCAATTGCGGGTGCAAAGGTACGATGAAAAAACGAAAACACCAAATAAATGAGGGAAAAAAGTAAAAGGAGGAGGAGAAAAGAAAAAGGGGAAGAAAAGTTTCGCAACTTCTCTTCCCCAAGCCATAGTAATAAATACCTATGCGCACCCCTTTGGCATAGGATTATTACCCAAACAATCTATTTTGCCTTAATCACACTAATATCATTGAAATCCTATCTGTGTATAAATAGGAAAGCTCATTTCTTCTTAGTCTTATTCTTACAGCAGCGCCACATAGTCGGCCGCTATATCAATCAGCTTCTTGCGACGAGCCACACCGATGATGTAGTGCGCCTCCTTGCTGGAGCAGTGAAAGTGCTTCTTCACGCCCTTCACTAGCTCTTCCTTACTGATGGAATGCACACCCTTAGGGAATGATCCCTGGATGGCCTTCTCGATGTCCGACATCTTATATTCCAAATGCTTCTTGTGGAAATAAGATGAAATAATGATGGTGAAAACGATCACCAGCACTATGATGATAAATAACACTGACTGGCTCATAATCCAATATTTTTCTATTTTAATTCGGTATTCACGATAGTGACTATCGGTATTTCATCGGCAAATATAGCAAAAAATATCGAAACCAAAGCAATTTTCCGCTACTTTTTTTAAAAAAACATCATTTTTCTATCGTTTTTTACGATAAATGCTTGTTTATTCAAATATTTTGCGTATATTTGCAACATAATAACAACAACTTAACTACACATCTTCGCACTCAGGTGTGCGCATACGTGTACCTATTAAATAATAAACATAATGCAAGAAACCGTAAAAAAAGTCTTGACGGGCGACTTTAACCGCAAGAAAGCGCTGCTGTTTCTCATCACCGCTTTCTGTACGCTCGTAGTATGGAATCTGCCCATCGACAGCTTTGGCATCGAGGGACTCACCGTAGTGCAACAACGCGTCATCGCCATCTTCGTCATGGCAGTGATGCTCTGGCTCACTGAGGCCATCCCCGCCTGGGCCACCAGCGTTGTCATCATCTTTGTGCTGCTATTCTTTGTCAGCGACTCCGCCTTTGCCGTGATGCAGGGTTCGGAGGGACAGTATGGCGCCCTCTTGGACTATCAGGGTGTGATGGCATGCTTTGCCGACCCTACCATCATCCTCTTCCTGGGCGGTTTCATCCTGGCCATCGCCGCCACCAAGAGCGGTCTGGACGTGCTCATGGCCAAGACGCTCATGGCGCCCTTCGGCCACAAGTCGGAAAATGTGCTCCTGGGCTTCATGCTCATCACCGGCATCTTCTCTATGTTTATCTCCAACACCGCCACCGCAGCCATGATGCTCACCTTCCTCACCCCTGTGTTCAAGGCTTTGCCTCCGGGCGGAAAGGGCCGCGTGGCGCTCACCATGGCCATTCCTATCGGAGCCAACCTGGGCGGTATGGGAACCCCTATCGGAACCCCTCCTAACGCCTTCGCCTACAAGGTGCTCAACGACCCTGCCGGACTGAACCTGGGCTTGGGCTTCGGCGACTGGATGATGATCATGACCCCAATGGTCATCCTCATGATCCTCATCGCATGGCTCATCATCCGCAAGATGTTCCCATTCCAGCAGAAATATATCGAACTGAAGATAGAAGGCGACGTGCAGCACAACTGGCGCACAGCCGTAGTGGGAGCCACCTTCTTCCTCACCATCCTGCTCTGGGTGTGCGGCAAGCAGCTGGGCGTCAACGCCAATACCGTGGCCATGCTGCCTATCGCCGTATTCGCCTTCACGGGCGTGATCACAGCCAAAGACCTCAAGGATATAGACTGGGCAGTAATCTGGATGGTGGCAGGCGGATTCGCCCTGGGTCTGGCGATGAACGGCACGGGCCTGGCAGAGGCTGCCGTGAAGAGCATTCCGTTTGGCGAGTTCAATCCACTGGTCATCATGGTGATATCAGGTCTGGTATGCTTCGCACTGAGTAACTTTATCAGCAACACCGCCACCGCCGCCCTCCTCATCCCTATCCTCACCGTGGTATGTGCGGGCATGGGCAGCAAGCTGGACAGCATCGGAGGCACCAGCACCATCCTGATAGGTGTGGCAGTGGCAGCGAGCTGCGCCATGTCGCTCCCTATCTCCACCCCTCCTAACGCCATCGCCTACTCCACTGGCCTTATCCAGCAGAGCGACATGGTGAAGGCTGGAGCCACCATCGGCGTGGTGAGCATGATCATCGGCTATGCCGTGCTCATCTTCTTCTGCCGCATGGGCGTGCTGTAAGAATTAATAATTTATAATTAATAATGAAGAATTAGGCTAGCGCCATCAAGAGAGAGGGGACTAGCTTAATTCTTTTTCGTATCTTTGCACCCGCATTCATCAATCAAAGACTAGAACAAGAAGACAATGAAAAAGATAGTTATCGGAATAGACGTGGGCATATCCACCACCAAGATAGTGGGCATCGACCAGAACGGCATGGTGATCAGCCCCATCCGCATCAAGGCCACCGACCCCATCACATCGCTCTACGGAGCCTTCGGCAAATACCTGCACGACAACAAGATTGCCCTGGACGAGGTGGAACAGGTGATGCTCACAGGCGTGGGCGCCGCCTACATCGACGAGCGCATCTACGGGCTGCCTACCTCCAAGAGCGAGGAGTTTGTGGCAGACGGACTGGGCGCACGCTATGAGAGCAAGCTGGACCGCATGATCGTGGTGAGCATGGGCACGGGCACATCGCTCGTGAAATGCGACGGCGACAGCATCAAGCACATCGGAGGCATCGGCATAGGCGGAGGCACACTGGCTGGCCTGAGCCGCATCATGCTCAAGACCGATGACGTGAAGCAGATCACCAACCTAGCCAAGGAGGGCGACGTGTCCAAGATCAACCTCCTCATAGGCGACATCAGCGCCAAGCCGCTGCCCGGACTGCCAATGAACGCCGTGGCATCCCTCTTCAGCAACGCCAAGGCCAACGCCAGCCGTGAAGACATAGCCAAGGGACTCATCTGGATGGTGCTCCAGGCCATCGGCTCAGCCACCATCCTCTCATCCCTGGAGTCGGGCATCAAGGACTTCGTGCTCATAGGCAATCTCACCCTCATGCCACAGTGCAGAGAGGTATATCCTGCCATGGAGAAACTCTACGGAGTGCGCTTCCACATCCCGAAATACTCCGAGTTCTGCACTGCCATCGGTGCCGCCCTAGACTACACAAGAAACACCAAGAAGTGAGCCACAATGCACACAATGGCGCAACATATTGATATAAAGCAACTTAAATGTTTTGGAAAACGGAATTTTGTAAAAGTTTTCCAAAACATTTTCTTTTTCCACTGATTATCAACGACTTAATATTCTTTAACAATAAAAAAGTTGTCCAAAAGATACAACTTTCAACTTTATTTATTACCTTTGCAATGTCGAAAATAAGGTAATAACTTACACTAATCGACATAAGGACTTATAACTAAGCATTTTAATCAACAATCGTAAAAGTAAAGCTAGAAATGATTCAGACAGTAGTAAAGCGTGACGGACGCATCGTTGGATTCAACGAACAGAAAATTATGGCTGCAATCCGCAAAGCCATGTTGCACACCGACAAGGGTGAAGACACCAAGTTGATCGAGCAAATCACAGACCATGTATCTCAGCGTGGCAAGAGTCAGATGAATGTAGAAGCCATTCAGGACGCCATCGAGATGGAGCTGATGAAGAGTGCCCGTAAGGACGTGGCACAGCGCTACATTGCCTACCGCAACCAGCGCAACATCGCCCGCAAGGCTAAGACCAGAGACGTGTTCATGAGCATCGTGAATGCCAAGAACAATGACATCACCCGTGAAAACGCCAACATGAATGCCGACACTCCTGCCGGCATGATGATGAAGTTTGCTTCTGAGACCACTAAACCATTCGTCGACGACTACCTCCTCTCTGAGGATGTGCGCGACGCCGTCATGCACAACTATATCCATATCCACGACAAAGACTATTACCCTACCAAGAGTCTCACCTGCGTGCAGCACCCGCTGGACATCATCCTGAAGCACGGTTTCACCGCCGGCCACGGATCCAGCCGTCCTGCCAAGCGCATAGAGACAGCAGCCGTGCTGGCATGTATCTCACTGGAGACCTGCCAGAACGAGATGCACGGAGGTCAGGCCATCCCAGCCTTCGACTTCTACTTGGCACCATACGTACGCATGTCGTACCAGGAAGAGGTGAAGAACCTAGAGAAGCTCTCGGGCGAAGACCTGAGCGACCTCTACGACGCACCTATCGACGACTACCTGGAGAAGCCTCTCGACGGACTGGAGGGCAGAGCTCGTCTGGAGCAGCATGCCATCAACAAGACCGTGAACCGTGTACACCAGGCGATGGAGGCATTCATCCACAACATGAACACCATCCACTCTCGTGGCGGTAACCAGGTGGTATTCTCCAGCATCAACTATGGTACCGATACCAGCGCCGAGGGTCGTTGCATCATGCGCGAGATTCTGCAGAGCACCTACCAGGGCGTGGGCAATGGCGAGACAGCCATCTTCCCTATCCAGATATGGAAGAAGAAGAGAGGCGTCAACTATCTGCCAGAGGACCGCAACTACGACCTCTACCAGCTTGCCTGCAAGGTAACAGCTCGCCGATTCTTCCCTAACTTCCTGAACCTGGACGCCACCTTCAACCAGAACGAGAAGTGGCGTGCTGATGACCCAGAGCGCTACAAGTGGGAGATCGCTACCATGGGCTGCCGCACCCGAGTATTCGAGGACCGCTGGGGCGAGAAGACCAGCATCGCTCGTGGCAACCTGAGCTTCTCTACCATCAACATCGTGAAGCTCGCCATCGAGTGCATGGGCATCGAGGACGAGAAGCAGCGCATCGACATGTTCTTTGCCAAGCTCGACAATATCCTCGACATCACAGCCAAGCAGCTGGACGAGCGCTTCCAGTTCCAGAAGACAGCCATGGCCAAGCAGTTCCCTCTCCTGATGAAGTATCTCTGGGTGGGCGCTGAGAACCTGAAGCCAGAGGAGACCATCGAGAGCGTGATCAACCACGGCACACTGGGCATCGGCTTCATAGGACTGGCAGAGTGCCTCAAGGCGCTCATCGGCAAGCACCACGGCGAGAGCGAGAAGGCGCAGGAGCTGGGCTTGAAGATCATCACCTATATGAGAGACCGCGCCAACGAGTTTAGCGAGCAATATCACCACAACTACTCTATCCTCGCCACACCAGCCGAGGGCTTGAGCGGCAAGTTTACCAAGAAGGACAGAAAGCAGTTTGGCATCATCCCTGGCGTTACCGACCGCGACTACTATACCAATAGTAACCACGTGCCAGTATACTACAAGTGTACCGCCCTGCAGAAGGCTAAGATCGAGGCTCCTTACCACGACCTGACCCGTGGCGGCCACATCTTCTATGTAGAGATAGATGGCGACGCAACCCACAACCCTTCTGTCATCGCCAGCGTAGTGGACATGATGGATAAGTACAACATGGGCTATGGCTCTGTGAACCACAACCGCAACCGCTGTCTGGACTGCGGCTACGAGAATGCTGACGCCGAGCTGGAGGTATGTCCTAAGTGTGGCAGCCACCACATCGACAAGTTGCAGCGCATCACCGGCTACCTGGTAGGTACCACCGACCGCTGGAACAGTGGCAAGTTGGCTGAGCTTCACGATCGTGTAACCCATATTGGAAAGTAGGATACATTGAACTTTGAACTTGGAACTTTGAACTTTATGATATGCTGTTTCTCAAACAACTTCTACTAATCATAAAGTTCAAAGCTCAAAGTTCAAAGCTCAAAGTTCAAAGCTCAAAGTTCAAAGCTCAAAGTTCCAAGTTCAAAGCTCAAACTCCAAACTAAAATGATTAGTATATTAAGTGTAGTACATGATACGATGGTAGATGGTCCGGGCTTCCGCACATCCATATATTGTGCCGGCTGCCCCAACCACTGCCCAGAGTGCCACAATCCCCAGTCGTGGGACATCAATCATGGCACGATGACCAGCACGGAGGAGCTGATGAAGGAAATCATGAGCGATCCCTTCGCCAACGTTACCTTCTCGGGCGGCGACCCGATGTTTCAGGCAGAGGGCTTCGCTGAGTTGGCACGCGCCATCCGAGAGCAGAGCCAGAAGACCATCTGGTGCTTCACGGGCTATCTCTTTGAGAACCTGGTGAAGAACCCCAAGCAGCTGGAGCTCCTGAAGCTCATCGACGTGTTGGTGGATGGTCCCTTCGTCAAGGCGAAGCACGACCCCGACCTCTTCTTCCGAGGCAGCAGCAACCAGCGCATCATCAATGTACAGAAATCCCTCAAAGAAGGCAAGGTGGTAGAACTCCATCTTACACAAGAAAATCCGAACCCAGTGCTCTAAGCACCGAGTTCGGATTTTTTTCATATCTCCCCAACGCCGTCAGGCTAATTCTTAATTATTAATTCCCCCATGAGTTCCTGGATATAGTCTCGCTCCCAGTCCTGCTCATGGCATCGCTCATCGCCAAAGAGCAGCAGGTCCAGGTCCATGGCTATGCTACCCATGTGACTGGCAGCCGCCGTGCGCCCACATTTGCGCTCTATATTCTTCAGCGCCAGGTTCACCTTCTCCTTGCCCACGCGCGTATAGCCCACGGCTATCGCATTGAGAAACTTATCCGAATGATGCATGCCGATGGGCTCCGTCCATACGCTGCGGCTAAAACTCATCTCTCCGAAAGTCTTCTCCAACCACTCCTTGGCATGGTCAAAGTTGGCTTTTTGGTCCACGTTCGAACCCATAGCTATGATGATTCTTGTCTTGTTCTTCTCCATTGTATAACATTTTCTTATACAAAGATAATAAAAAATATATAAAAACACGCAAGTTATCCAGTTTTTTTATTATTTTTGCACTATGAATCGACTTAAAGCATATATCGTGGGCATCCTGCTGCTCATCAGTGCCTCCCAAGCCACGGCACAGATGCGCTGGAACCAAGCCTACCAAACATACATCAACCAGTACAAGGATCTAGCCATCGAGCAGATGCTTCGTTACCACATACCTGCCAGCATCACTCTAGCCCAGGGACTCTTTGAGAGCGCTGCCGGCAGGAGCGACCTCGTGCGCCAGGGCAACAACCACTTTGGCATCAAGTGCCACAACTGGACGGGTCCCACACAGTATCACGACGATGATGCCCGGGGCGAATGCTTCCGAGTGTATCAGGACGCCCGAGAGAGCTATGAGGACCACAGTAAGTTCCTCGCCCGCCAGCCCCGCTACGCCCGCCTATTCCAGCTGAGCCAGCAGGACTACAAGGGATGGGCACACGGACTGAAGCAGTGTGGCTATGCCACCAACCCACAGTATGCCCCCAAGTTGATACAGCTCATCGAGCTCTACAAGCTCTACGACTATGACAAGGCGAAACGCTACGACCGATTCATGGCAGAGCACAGCGGCACCGACCAGCCTATCAACGCCCAGGGACTATTGCACCCTATCCATCGATTCAACGACAACTACTATCTCGTGGCTCGTGAGGGCGACACCTTCAAGAGCCTGAGCAAGGAAGTGGACATCAGCTGGCGCAAGCTGGCACGCTACAATGAGCGCAACAAGCACGACGTGCTGCACAAGGGCGACATCATCTATCTGAAGAAGAAACGCAAGAAGGCGCCTAAACAGTACAAGAAGCGACCTCACGTGGTGCAGGCTGGCGAGAGCATGTATACCATCGCCCAGAAGTATGGCATACGCATAGAAAGCCTCTACAAGATGAACAAGCTGATGCCTAGCTACCAGATACGCATAGGCGACAAGCTCAGAGTAAGGTAGAAATACAGGGAGGGCAGGTTTGTTACCTGCCCAATCAGCAAGATTTCATATAAAAAAAACAAACTAAATATGAAGAAGAAGAAAATATTGATTTCCCTAGCCACCCTGGCGCTGCTGATGGTACCAGGCAAGATGGCAGCACAAAACTTTGATGACTATTTCGTAGACAAGACACTGCGCGTGGACTACATCTTTGCCGGCAACCGCGACAAGCAGATAATAGCCGTAGACGAGCTCAACGTGATGCCACGCTGGTATGGCAAGAAGCAGCGCCTGAGCGAACTGCCAGTGGAAGGCAACGGCCAGATTACCGTGCGCGACCATCATTCGGGCAAGGTCATCTATCGCAACTCCTTCAGCACCCTCTTTCAGGAATGGCTCTCCTATCCTGAGTCGGAGCACAACACCCAGAGCTTCGAGAACGTATTCCTGGTGCCTATGCCTAAGGACACCGTAGACATCACCCTGGACCTGCGCAACAACCGCCGAGAGATCATGACCTCGCTCACTCATCAGGTGGCTCCCAAGGACATCCTGATTCACCACAAGGGCGAGCACCCTACACCATACGTCACCCTACAGCAGGCAGCCGACACCACCAAGTGCATCCACATTGCCTACGTGGCTGAGGGCTACACCGAGGCTGAGATGCCTATCTTCCTCAAGGACGCTCAGGATGCCACCGATGCCATCTTTGCCCACGAGCCCTTCAAGAGCATGAAGGACAGATTCAATGTCGTGGCTGTGAAGTCGCCTTCCGAGGAAAGCGGACCTAGCGAGCCTGGCAAGGGCATCTGGCACAAGACGGCGCTGATGTCCAACTTCGACACCTTCTACAGCGACCGCTACCTCACCACCCTGCATCTCAAGACCCTCCACGACTGGCTTGCCGGAACCCCATACGAGCACATCATCGTGCTGGTAAACTCTGAGAGATATGGTGGCGGCGGCATCCTCAACTCATACAACCTGACCACCTGCCACCAGAAATGGTTCCGCCCAGTGGTGGTACACGAGTTTGGTCACTCCTTCGCCGGACTGGCCGACGAATACGCCTACGAGACCGAGGAAGTGCCTATGTATCCTCACGATGTGGAGCCATGGGAGAAGAACATCACCACGCTGGTAGACTTCCATGGAAAATGGGAGAACATAATCAAGAAGGGCACCAAGACCCCTACGCCACTCTCCAAGAAAGAGAAGGAAGCCGTGAGCAAAGTGGGACTCTTCGAGGGTGCGGGCTACAGTCCTAAGGGCGTGTACAGAGGCGTGCAAGACTGCCGCATGCGCATCAATGAGACCCCAGAGTTCTGCCCAGTGTGCCACGGAGCCTTGCAGGACATCATCGACTTCTATACCAAGTAAAAAAGAGTTAGGAACAAGAAGCAGGAGCTAGGAGTTAGAAGTAAGAGTTAGGTGTTTTTAGGCACGGATTACACGGATTACACGGATTTTTCATATCCAAGGTGCAAGAAGAGTAATCATAAATTTCAAATCTCAATTTTCAAATCTCAAATCATAAAGTATGAAAGAGAAGACCTTGAATATACAATACGAGGTGGCTCAGCTCTCAGAGTTGAGCCAGCAAGAGCAAGAGCTGGTGCAGCAAGCCAAGGCTGCCACCGACAATTCGTATGCCAACTACAGCCACTTCCATGTGGGAGCCGCCTGCCTCTTAGCCGACGGCAGAATCGTGATAGGCGCCAACCAGGAGAATGCTGCCTTCCCATCAGGTCTCTGTGCCGAGCGCAGTGCCATCTTCGCCGCCCAGAGCAATTATCCAGAGCAGCCCATCACCACCCTGGCGATAGCTGCCCGCAATGAACACGGCTTCCTCAAGAGCCCCATCTCGCCTTGCGGTGCATGCCGACAAGTGATACTGGAGATAGAGGATCGCTACAAGCAGCCTGTTCGCATCCTGCTCTATGGCGAGGACGGCACCTATTGCTTCCGCAGCGTCAAGGACCTCCTCCCCTTCTCTTTCGTGGATGCCAACATGAAGGAATAAAAAAACACTTCTTGCTTATTTTTTACCTCAATCCATTGATCATATTTCTGATTTGTGCGATGCGAGCTTTCATATCGGACGTGTTGCGATACTCAAGATAGCCAGCCAGCGACTGCTCGAAGCATTCTTTGGCTCGCTTCATCTCTTGCAGCATCTCTTCCCTCTGCCCTTTCTCCAATTCCTTAGCCTTGTAGAGATGGCAGAAGCCCAAGCGATAGTAGGCATCGGGGCGCTCATTGTCGTGGCAGATGGGCAACATCTGCTCATAGAGCGGTATCGCCTCCTTATAGCGTTGCAGCAGGAAGTGGCTCTCGCCATCCATCCAGCAATACAGCGAACGCTCCTGCGGTGCAAAACCCACCAGCTGGGGTATCGCCTCATCCAGCAACTGGATGGCTTGCTCATACTCCCACTCATAATAATAGCACACACCCAGGTAGGCCTTGTAACGAGGATTGAGCCTATAGCGCTTGTTGAGCGGTTGCAATATCAGCAGGCACTCATGATACTTCTGGGAGGTGAAGTAATCTATCGCCTTAGCCAGCTGCTCGGCATCCACCTGCTTCTGCCCAACTTCCGAAACAAACCTGCCCTCCCAGCATTGCTTGCCTGCCCAACAACAATAGGAATGCCCCACAAAAAAGAAAGCACCGAGCATGAATACTAAATATCTTCCCCCCTTCACAATCTACTCCTCCTCACCTTCTAGCTCATATTCATAGCATCCCACACTAGGTGTCTCCTTGCGGCGCAAACCATTTCTATCCACTGGTAGCGAGGTGGCAGGATCAGCCACGCCTATCGCCGCCGACGCCGAGCGCAAGCGGAAGTCATACTTCAGATTGTCCGTATCGAAGAGGCGGAAATGCTTCTCGCCAAACTTCGTGGTATCCTTCAGGTCCTCATAGATGACGTTGGTAAACTTCAAGCTATCCTCTGTCTGCATCTTCTCCGTGCGCAGCACACAGTGGTCGAAGTGGAAAGCCAGCGTATCTCCCTCCTCGGATTGCGTCCATACCACCTCATCGTCATGATAGCCCGTAACCAGCGAGTTGCACACGTCCAGGCGAACCAACGGAGGCTGAATGTTGATGGCAGGCTGGCGGCGGGCATCAAAGGGATAGAACTGGGCTATCGTAGAGCCATTCACCTCTACATCTCCTCCACTCACCAGGAGTCCTGATCCCAAGGTGTTGGTAATCTGCGTATTATATATCTGCGCCTTTACCGAGTCAGCCACCACGCCATAGCCCTGGCAGTTGTGAACCGTGGCATTCTGCAGGAGCAGTTTCTGGCGGCTCACATCACTCGGATGCATCCAGATGCCATCATACGTGCTGTGGATATCGGCATAGCTAATCTCATTGTCATAGGAAGAAGGCATCAGCTGGATGCCCTGCCACTGTCCCGGCGTGCGATCGTAAGGCAGATAATCAAACATACGGTCGATGCGATCGCCTCGCATCACCACCTCCTTGCCCTGCTCGCCCGCCACACGGAGCTTGCCATACACCTGCACGCCCGCATTCTCATGGAAGTAGAGACGAGTGCCAGCAGCGATGGTGAGCGTAGCTAGGCTATCCACCCGGATGCCACCATACACCACGATGGGCTGCGAAGACAGGATCACCTCGTCCTGGCTCACGCGCTTATCGCGCAGCAGGAGGGCATCCCAGGAATAAGCATTGAGATTGAGTTTCTGCTGCACGCCACTCTCCAGGGTAAACACCAGGTTATCCTCCACCAACTTAGGCACGTCAGCATGCTGCACATGGGAAGTCAGTTCTACAAACACACGGATGCTATCCCCCTTTCTCACCTCCACATCCTGCGTCTGATAGCCCACCGTCTCGCCGAGATATGAGCCATCCACATTGACACGGAAGCCCGTCTGGTTGCCATTCTCCAGACGCACCGACGAGCAGCGGATGCCCTTGCCCGAGCGATTGTACACCCAGCAAGAGGCTGTAGGCGTAGGTACATTGGAGAAAGTGGTGTCCAGCCTTACCGAATCTACCGAGAAAGCGAGCACGTCGCCCCTCGACGTAGAGAAGCTCTCATCGTCGGCACAAGCTGAAAACATGGCAGCGCAGACCGCCATAGAACCTATCGTATATAAAAATCCCTTTTTTCGTTTCATACTTTATAAAACGAAAAAAGGGATTGATTATTGCATCTCAAAAGATACTTATCATTTATAAAAACAAGCTGCCAGTAGTAGCCCCTACATAAACAAGGCGAAGATGGAAGCTCCCACCACCGTCATCACACCGCACACCACGATGGAGAGGCTGCTCATGGCTCCCTCGATGGTACCCATCTCCATCGCCTTAGCCGTACCCAGCGCATGGGCAGAGCAGCCGATGGCGATACCCTTGGCGATAGGTTCCTTGATGGAGAGCAGCCCCAGGAACTTCTCGGCAAAGATGTTGCCCAGCACACCCGTCACGATGATGACCACTACCGATACCGACACATGGCCACCCAACTCCTCAGACACACCGATGCCGATGGCAGTGGTGATGCTCTTAGGCAGGAAGGTAACATAATCGGCATGGTCGAAATGGAAGAGGATGGCGAGGATGAGCACGGAGCAAAGGCTCGCCAACACGCCAGACAAGATGCCTATCATCACGGCTCGATAATTCTTCTTGAGCAATTCCACCTGCTGATACAATGGCACCGCCAAGCAGATGGTGGCAGGGGTAAGCAGATAACTGATGCTATTGGCTCCTGCCGAGTAAGTCTTGTAGTCCACACCCGTAATGAGCAAGGTGCAGATGACCAAGATGATGGAGATGAGCAGCGGGTTCATGAGCGACCAGCCCGTCTTCACCTTCAGCAACATGCCCACACCATAGGCTGCCAAGCTGATGAGAACGCCGAAGAAAACAGAATCCTGAAACATACTATTCATCGCTGCGCCTCCTTTCCCTTAGCTGAAACTTTAGCTTCCACAGAAATATTTCCTTCCTCAGAAACTTTCACCTTTGCCGCTGCCGGCTTCTTACCTCTGCGAATCACCGCCTGCGTAATCCATCCCGACACGCCCATCACCACGAAGGTGCTGACCACTGTGACCACAATATATTGCAGCCAAGCGCTGGCTATGGAATGCCAAGAGTCGATGAGACCCACGGCGGCAGGAATAAACATCACGGGCATGATGGCTATCAAGAAACCACTCGTCTCACGAATATCTTTTACCTTAATCAGTTTGAGTTCCAGTGCCGCAAAGAGCAGTATGATGCCATAGATACTGGCTGGAATGGGCAGTGGCAATAAGAAATGGAGCAATTCACCCGCAAAGGAGAATGCTATGATGATCAAAAATTGAATTAAAAACTTCATAATTACTTTTCACTTAAGAAACGGATGTACTGTTCTATGACCAAGGCTGTATCACCGACGCCCAGGCGGGTTGTGTCGAGACAGATGTCGTAATCATCGGCATTGCCCCAAGTGAGTCCGGTATAATACTTATGATAAGCCACGCGGCAATCGTCCACATGCTCCACAAACTCCTGCGCCTGCTGAAGCGACAGATTCTCTTCCTCCTGAATGGCGGCGATGCGAGTCTTCAAGTCGCCCGAGAGGAACACAGAGACCAAGTCCTTGCGCTCACGGAAGATGTAATTGCCACAACGGCCGATGATGACGCAGTCCTCCTGCCCTATCATGTCGGCAAGGGTGCGAAGGGGATGCTCCGTAAGGTCGCGATGGTTCTCGCCATAAGAAGGCATGGCGAAGAGCAGTTCGTCTACCGGGCGCTCATCGAAGAACGCCTCCATCTCATCGAGCACACCACGCTGGCTAGCTATATCGAGCAGGCTCTTACGGGTATAGAAAGGAATACCATAATGCTGGGCGAGCAACTTGCCCACCCTGATAGCGCCACATCCACACTGGCGCGCAATCGTAATAATCATCTTGAGAATCTATTATTAATTACTGAATACACTGTTATCTTCTTACCTCATCGGCAGAAACGAAACTTACGTATAGTAAAAAAGCTAAGAAGACTTGACTCTTCTTAGCTTTCTTGAAGTCGGGGCGACAGGATTCGAACCTGCGACCACCTGTTCCCAAAACAGGAGCGCTACCGGGCTGCGCTACACCCCGCTTATACTAGAGCAATTTACCATCAGAGATTTGAAGTCGGGGCGACAGGATTCGAACCTGCGACCACCTGTTCCCAAAACAGGAGCGCTACCGGGCTGCGCTACACCCCGCTTACTCATCTTCGAGACGGCTTTCTGACATTGCAGTAAGCATCATTTCTGATTTGCGAGTGCAAAGGTACAACCATTTTTTGATTCCACCAAATTTTTCGCACACTTTTTTCTAAAAAAGATGCTTTTTCTGCAAAATAAGCCACGAAATGGCACAAAATAAGGGCAGCCTTACGAGAAAGCTGCCCTTACACCTTATTATATATATATAGGAAGCCCGAAGGCAACCTATCTATTTTCTGCTGCTAGAGAGAAATCATCTTACTTGATGATGCCCTCCTCTACGAAGATCTGCTTCAAAATCACAACAGCCTTCTCTACCTGATCCTTGGTATGTGTAGCCATCAATGCGAAACGTACCAATGTGTCCTGAGGAGCACATGCTGGTGGGATAACTGGGTTGATGAACACACCGCGGTCGTAAGCCTTCTTGGTTACGATGAATGTCTTGCTAGCATCACGCACGTAGAGTGGGATGATAGGACTCTCGGTCTCACCAATCTCGAAACCTTCCTCACGGAAACGCTTCAAGGCATAGTTGGTAACATCCCAGAGATTCTCGAAGCGCTCAGGCTCGTTCTGGATGATGTGCAATGCCTCCAATGCAGCTGCTGTGGCAGCAGGAGTGTTAGATGCACTGAAGATATAGGTGCGGCAGTTGTGACGAAGGAAGTTGATGGTATCCTTGTCTGATGCGATGAAACCACCGATAGATGCCAAACTCTTAGAGAAGGTACCCATGATGAGATCCACCTCATCGGTCAAGCCAAAGTGATCGCAAACACCACGACCCTGCTTACCAAATACGCCAAGACCATGAGCCTCATCTACCATGATAGAGCAGTTGTACTTGTGCTTGAGCTTCACAATCTCTGGCAAGTTGGCAAGGTCGCCCTCCATAGAGAACACACCGTCTACAACGATGAGCTTGATAGCCTCATGAGGAAGCTTAGAGAGCACACGCTCCAAATCCTCCATATCGTTGTGCTTGTAGTGCAACTGGGTAGCAAATGAGAGACGACGACCGTCTACGATGCTGGCATGGTCGCGATCATCGCAGATCACATAGTCGTTACGACCTACCACGCAAGCCAAGACACCCTGGTTAACAGAGAATCCTGTAGAGAAGCACAATGTCTCATCCTTATGAATAAACTCAGCCAGCTCCTTCTCGAGCTGAACATGTAAATCGAGGGTACCATTGAGGAAGCGGCTTCCTGCACAGCCAGAACCGTACTTATCAAGAGCAGCCTTGGCTGCATCGATAACACGCTGGTCATTGGTCAAACCCTGGTAAGCATTAGAACCAAACATCAAGATCTTGTGACCATCGATGTCAGTTACCTCTGTCATCTGCTTACTTGTAATCTCACGGAAATATGGATACACTCCGGCCTCCATATACTTCTGAGGTTCACGATAATTCTTGTATCTTTCTTGTAATTGTCCCATTATTAATAGGTGTA
>ERZ1034687.93-NODE-93-length-53866-cov-13.346528_pt1 | contig 53866 bp, 49 predicted proteins | sample MGYA00520704_ERZ1034687 | MGnify/ENA primary metagenome ERZ1034687 (study PRJEB33766, sample SAMN09781762) | gut metagenome | biome: gut microbiome | host: Homo sapiens | place: Madagascar | study: EMG produced TPA metagenomics assembly of the PRJNA485056 data set... | reverse complement strand
AAAACTCGGATTGCAATTCCGAGTTTCATGCGAAATTCATTTCGCTTTTGTTCTTCATAAAAAAAGAAAACCACACATGCGTGTGGCTTAATTTTGCTTCTGCGCTTTCTTTAACGCTTTGGCCTTTCGTTTTTCTTCGGCTTTTTTTTGAATTTTATAGAGACGTACCAGGTCTTTTCCTGAAAGATGGGGTTCATCATCAAGAATTCTATGACCCTTTCTTTTCTCACTAATCCAATAAGCGAAGACAAAAAGGAGAGCCAATAGGATAAGCGCAAAGACAAGATAAGCGATCCATTCCATATGTTACTCTCCTTTCTAATATTTATATTAAGCGTTTAATGAAACGTTTTTTGCTTTGACGTGACGATCCCAGAAATAGAGACCAAGTCCACCAGCAACAATAAGACCGATTGGAAGTAACCAACCCCATTCATACCATTCGAAGGTAACATAGGTAACGCATCCTAAGATATAGGAGCTAATAAGCCAGAAGGCGATGGTTCCAAGATAATCTTTTCTGTTTGCTATTTCACCTTTTGCGGTTGCAATCGATGCAAAGCAAGGAATGGTGGTCATATTGAAGACAGCGAATGCAGTAAGGGAGGCGTTAGAAATATAATTTCCTCTGACCAATTCTCTTCCAGCATTAGAAGCAGCAACGATAGCTTGCAAAGCTCCTAAGTCGTTGCCTTCTTCAATGGCTGCGCCAATTCCTGGAAGGTTGGCTAATTGCCCTAATGTGGCAACGACATTTTCCTTAGCGACAATACCTTGAACAGAAGCAACCGAATACATCCAAGCGAATTGTCCGCCTTGGACATTTCCGAATCCCATTGGAGTGAATAATGGGGCAATGATCATACCGATATGAGCAAGGATACAATCTGCTTCGGTTAAGGTTTCAGAGACTGGGATAAATTGCCAATTAGGGGTGAAGGAAGATAAGAACCAAATGATAACAGTGGAAGCAAAGATAATGGTGAATGCTTTCTTTAAGTAATGTTTTCCACGATCCCAGACATGTAAAGCAAGAGCTTGGAATTGAGGGAAGTGGTAAGCAGGAAGTTCCATGATGAATGGTGGGACTTTCTCACGTTGAGTGGTCTTATTCATCACGATAACGGATACGATAGCGGCAACAACACCGAACATATAGATTAAGAAGGTGAATGCACCGGCATCAAGTCCGCCAAGCTCAGCAACAGCTGCCGCAATAATGACTAAGAATTCAGTCTTTGCTCCGCAAGTGAAGAAAGGAATAACACGGATGGTTTTTGTTCTTTCTTTATCGGAAGCAAGGGTACGGGTGTTGATCATAGCAGGAACGCCACAACCAAATCCCATGATCATTGGTAAGAAGGCTCTTCCAGAAACGCCGAAACGACGGAAGATACGGTCTAAAACGAAGGCGATACGGGCCATATAACCAGAATCTTCAAGAATGCTGAAGAAGGCAAATAAGAGAAGAATCTGAGGAACAAAGCCTAAAACGGAGGAGATACCAGCTAAAACACCATCATAAACGAAGGAGATTAACCATTCAGGGGCATTGCACATTAACAAACCTTGTTTAATGCCAATGCAGATCATACCTTGAAGACCGGCGTCGTTTCCGCTGCCGAATAAGCCTTGAAGGATGGCACCTAAGCTATTCACGCCGTCACCGGAGTAGAATAATTCCTTGAAAGGAACAACCTCGACGGCTTTCCCGCCTTCCATATAGGTCCAGCGGATTAAGCCTTGATAGCCTTCCCCAAAATCGACACCCATGGCTTTTAAGTAGAATAAATCACCAGAGAAAGTAAGGTGGAAAATCAAGAAGAGAATGACAATCATAATCGGGATTGCGGCCCATTTATTTGTCAAAATCTTATCGATTTTATCGGATTTAGAAAGTTTCTTCTTTTCTTGCACTGGAGCGCCATGACGATAGATGGCAAGCTCCGAACTAATGAATTTATAACGCTTATCTGCGCTATCTGCTTCATAATCTTCATGTCTGTTATAAAAAGAATCGACTTCTTTATAAGCGTTAGCGTTTTTCTCTTTTTCTAAATCATCGCCTTCAAGAGCTTTAATCGCGTGGAAACGAGGATCTTCGACACCCATTTCTTCATACGATTTGATGGCTTTTTGAATCAAAGCTTCATCATCTTTCCCTGCCCAAAGAGAAACGCCTTTTCTTGGGGTTTTTGCTGTTTTTACAGCCAATTGCATCAAGTCATCAAGGTTGTGTTTCCTCAAAGCGGAAATACCAATGACTGGAACGCCAAGTTTCTTTGAAAGAGAATCAACGTCAATCGACTGTTTATTGTCTTTTAAAGCGTCCATCATGTTTAATGCGACAACGACCGGCACATTCATCTCAAGGATTTGAGTGGTCATATAAAGGTTACGCTCTAAGTTGGTCGCATCAATGACGTTAATTACCAAATCTGGTTTTTCTTCCAAAATATAATTTCTGGAAATAACTTCTTCTGGCGTATATGGAGAAAGGGAGTAAATACCAGGAAGGTCAACGATTTCGACCCCAGTTTTGCTTCCTTTTTTCTTGTAGACGCCGGAACGTTTTTCAACAGTGACGCCTGGCCAGTTACCAACATAAGCGGTGCTCCCTGTCAAAGAGTTGAAAAGGGTTGTTTTACCGCAGTTTGGGTTACCAGCTAAGCAAAATCTTAATGTTTTTTCTTCGCTCATAATCTTCCCTTTCTACATAGCATCCTTCGCACTTAAATCAGTGACGTGGATGATTGCATGCGAGGCTTCTTCTTTTCTTAATGTTAATTCATAGCCACGCAACGTGATTTCGAGAGGGTCGCCAAGAGGGGCTTTCTTTCTTAAGAAAACTTCTGCTCCTGGAGTGAGCCCCATGTCAAAAAGACGTCTTTTGATCTTTCCTTCGCCTTCGATACGAATGATTTTTCCACTCATTCCGATACCGAGGAGATTCAATGAAAGCTCATCTCCTAGCTGAATATCGCTAGGGTTCAAATTCTTTTCTTCTTCCATAGTTTTTCCTAACCAATTAAAGAGCTTCCACTAAAATTGCACGGGCGATATCTTTATCAATCGCAAGACGAGATTCTCCAACGCGCAAAATAACACCGCTTGCTTCTTGAGAAAGCAATGTAATTTTCATTTGGGGAACGATGCCTAATTCACGAAGGTGCTTCATTGCTTTATCACCCCCGGTGATTCTAATTACCGTTAATTCTTGATTTAGTGGTGCAATCATTATTGGCATAGTTAGTTACTCCTTATGCTGCTATTATAGTCGCGGTTATTCATAAATCAACAAAAAGTTAGTACCTTATAACTAAAAGATTTGTTAGAATACTATTATCCTATTTGAGAGCGAGGTAAGAATTATGGCAATTGACGCTTTAGAATCAGCAGAAGACTATTTAGAGAGAATTTTGATGCTTCAAGAACAAGGAATGAAGGAAATTCACGCCGTAGATTTAGCTTCTTCCTTTGGTTATTCCAAAGCATCCATCTCCATCGCATTGCATAAATTAGAGGAGAAGGGGTATGTTGCCCTTGGATTAAAGAGTCAACTCTATCTCACACCAGCCGGCTATGATATCGCTAAAAAAGTCTATGAAAGACATCAGGTGATTTCTGATTGGCTCACCTCTATTGGCGTTAGCAAAGAGAATGCTTTAAAAGATGCCTGCCGTATGGAGCACTTTATCTCGGACGAATCATTCCAAGCAATTAAGGCTTTAGGCTCTAAAAAAGAAAACTAACGCTTTCTATTCTTAAATTCTTTTCCAAAAAGCAATTCGCTAACAAACGAGGCTTTTTGGATTTTTTTATAGACGAAATTGTTAGTGTATTTCTTTTTCTTTCCGCATCATCTTCCCTTTGAAAACGCAATGAACATAAATATATATAAAGGATATAAAGGCGGCTAGGAATTGAGAAAGAATCGTCGCGAAAGAGCCCTCTCCACACCTAAATGAAAATGACTAGATAAATTCGATTTATCTATCAACAACGAAGCTAAAACATCTTCTTTTAAAGCAAAAGACAAAAGTCAAAGATGAAAGACGCTCTTCCTTTTTTTAAAAATGAGGATAGACTTTATAAGTAATAAGCCGAATTTCTTATTACGCTAAAAGAAAGAAGGATTTTTTATATGTCAACTCTCGCTATTCAAGGTATGCAATGGGGCGATGAAGGAAAGGGTAAAATTACAGATTATTTTGCCACGAAAGCGGATATCGTTGTTCGTTCCCAAGGAGGAAATAATGCTGGGCATTCTATCGTTGTTGATGGGAAACGCTTTGCTTGCAGACTTCTTCCATCCGGTGTTTTCCATAAAAATACCGTAAACATTATCGCGGATGGGGTTACAGTTAATCCAACCGCTTTGATTGAAGAAATAGACACCTTAGATAAGCAAGGGATCAAAGATATCAAACTTCTTATTTCTAATCGTGCCACGATTTTAATGCCATATCATATTGATTTAGACCGTGCGCGTGAGAACGCTTTAGGAAAAGCAAAAATCGGTACGACGGGGAGAGGCATTGGCCCTTCTTATGAAGATAAGGCATCCCGTCTTGGACTTAGAATGGGAGATATTCTTGATGAAGATTATCTTCGTGAAAGACTAGAAGAAGTCCTTCCTATTAAGAATCTTGAACTTCGTGCTTTTGGTGCTAGAGAATATAGCGTCGATGAATTAATGGCGTATTTTGTTCCTGTGAGAGAACGCCTTGCCTCTTTGATCACCGACACCTCTCTTTATTTAGATGAGCAAATTGCTGCCGGCAAAAAAGTACTTTTCGAAGGTGCACAAGGCGCTATGCTTTGCTTAACTCATGGTACTTATCCATATGTTACTTCCTCTTCTCCTTTAGCAACCGCCATCCCTCTTAATGCGGGTCTTCCTTTAGATATGGCTCCAACTATTTGCGGTATTACCAAAGCCTATTGCACCCGTGTTGGCGCAGGCCCATTCCCAAGTGAAATCGATGGAGATGATGCGGTCGCCATCCGTGAAAAAGGACATGAATATGGCGTTGTCACCAAACGTCCAAGACGTATTGGCTGGTTAGACATCATGGAATTAAAATACGTGAAAAGAATCACTGGCGTGAAATATAGCGCTTTGATGTTATTAGACGTTCTTTCTGCTGTGGACACAATTAAGCTTTGTGTTGGCTATACCTTAAATGGAAAAATAATCAACACCATGCCATCAACCGTTAAAGAGGTGGGTGAAATTAAACCAGAATATATCGAACTCCCATCTTGGAAAGAAGACATCTCTTCTTGCAAGAGCTTTGACGAGCTTCCTTTGAATGCGAAAAATTATGTCAAAAAAGTCGAAGAACTCACAGGCATCCATTTTGCTTTGATTTCTGTTGGACCGGACCGCGAACAAACCATTATTCGTAAGGAGCTTTTCAATGATTGAGCGTTACGCCCCAAAGAAAATCGAAACGCTTTTCACCGATGAATCCCGTTTCGATGCTTATCTTGAGATTGAAATTGCGGTTGTAGAAGGCTGGAACAAACTTGGCCTTGTTCCTGATAGCGACTTAAAAGCCATTCAGGAAAAAGCCAAAACAAACGTCACAAGAATCAAAGAACTTGAACAAATCACCAAACATGATGTGGTTGCTTTCACTCGCCAGATTTCTGAAACCCTTGGTGAAGAAAGAAAATGGATCCATTATGGTTTAACCTCTACAGACGTGGTGGATTCTGCCTTAGGCCTTCTTTATAAGAAAGCCGACGATTTGATTCTTAAAGATTATCTCGCTTTTATGGAAGCCTTAAAAGAAAAAGCCTTGGAATATGAATTTCAACCATGTATCGCGAGAACCCATGGCATGCATGCTGAGGTGTATTCTTTCGGTCTGAAGTTTGCTAGTTTCTATGATGAAGCAAAACGTTCCTTGAAACTTTTCGAAGAGACGAGGAAACAAATCGAATGCGTAAAACTCTCTGGAGCAGTGGGGACATATGCAAACATTGATCCAAGAGTGGAAGAATATGTCGCAAAGAAATTAGGATTAAGCAAACCTTCTATTGCCACCCAAGTCCTTTCAAGGGATCGTCATGAAGAATACGCTTCGGCCATAACGATTGCTTCTTCCCTTATTGAAAAGATTGCGGTGGAAATTCGTAACCTTTCTCGTACCGAGATCGGAGAACTTGAAGAAGGCTTTTCGAAAGGCCAGAAAGGTTCCTCCGCTATGCCACAGAAAAGAAATCCTATCTCTTCCGAAAATCTTACGGGTGCTGCAAGAATGATGAGAGGATATCTTTTTCCTATATTAGAAGATAACGCTCTTTATCACGAAAGAGACATTTCCCATTCCATCGTTGAGCGTGTCAGCTTCATCGATATGATTGAACTTTTCGACTATATGCTTATGAGAATGACAAGAGTGATTGAAAATCTCTCTATCTTCCAAACTCGTATGGAAGAAAACATTCAAAAGACGCATGGTGCTATCTATTCGCAAAGAGCGATGAACGCTTTAATTGAAAAAGGTCTTTCAAGAGAAAAGGCGTATGATTTGGTTCAGCCATTAGCTATGAATTCCGTCACAAAAGGCATGGAATTCATCCCTCAGCTCTTAGAAAATCAAGAAATCTTGAAATATCTTACCCCTGATGAGATTACATCACTAACTAGCGTTGAATATTACTTCAAAAATATTGATTACATTTACAAAGAAATAGGCTTGAAATAAGCCTTTTCTTTTTATTTAGAAAAAAGTTAGACAAGCAAAACACATAACCAATATCCCAGTTTTGTTCGTTTTCTTTGTGTTAACAACCCCATTTTTCATAGTAAAATAATCACGTTTTGAAAGGATATTTTTTCTATGGAAACGAGTAAAAAAACAGCTCAGGTTTGTATCCGTTGCGCTCGTTGTATCCACACATGTCCTATGGGGTTGAATCCAGTCAACATCATGACCACGATGAAAACCATGCCAGTGGACAAAGCAAAGATTAAGCTTCTTAATCCTAGCGTTTGCGATGAATGCAAGAAATGTAACGATATTTGCCCAAGCAATATTGATTTAGCGACAATCGTTAAAAGAGCGAAGATTGTTGCAAAACTTCCTTAATGAGGTGCGTTTATGAGTGAACAAAACATTCAAACTAATGTAAAAGCGGAAGCGGTTGTAACTGCTCCTAAGAAAGTTCATAAGCAATCTGTCGAATGGATGCTTTATGATGTCTTAATTGTTCTTGCTCCAACCGTGATTTATGCCATATTGGCTTATGGCGTTTATGCAATCCGCAATATTTTCCTTCCAGCCGTTACGATGCTTGTTGCGGAATTGGTCTTTGTGCTTATTAAAAATCGCAAGGTTCTTTTTAGCAAAGATGAGAAAACAAAGAAAGGATTCTTTGATGTTCTTACACCAGCGGACATCGTTTCTCCTTTGATTTCCGGCATCATTTTTGGCTTGATGGTTTCGAATAGAGACACTGATCCAGAAGGATTGATTTACTTTATCCTTATTGTTTCTGCTTTATTCGGCATCGTTTTCGGAAAACTTTGCTTTGGCGGTCTTGGGAAAAATATCTTTAACCCAGCTGCTGTTGCCTTTGTCTTCATGTTGATTTGTTTTAGCAGCAAATTCAGCGGCGTTTATCATTACAATGCCTGGGGCCTTTCCTTCTTAGGAAATGCGAAGTTTGCAACCGATTCCACTCCGTTAGCCAACGGCTTTAGCGCATCTTTATATACTTTAGATAATGTGCAAGCCCTCTTCTTTGGCCAAATCAATGGTGGCATTGGCGAATCTTGTAAGATTCCTCTTCTTATCGGCATGATTTATCTTCTTATAAGAAGAGATATCGACTGGAAAGTGATTGTCTCTTTTGCTTTGACTTTCTTAGTCGCTAGCTTGATTGCAGGCCTCTTCTTTATGAGTCATAACGTCAATCCAGGCGTTTATGTGCTTTATGAGCTTCTTTCTGGTGGAGTTCTCTTTGGCATGGCTTATATGATTAGTGAACCAGTCACCATGCCGCTTACCTCACCAAGCCGTGTGATGTATGGCATTGTTATCGCTCTTATCGTGGTCTTTATTCGTACCTTTGCTTCCGCTCCAGAAGGAATGGCTTATGCCATCTTAATGGGTAACGCCTTAGGTTGCTTTATTGACTATTACAAATGGAGCCAAACCAAATTCACTTGGAAGAGCTGGGTTGCAATTGCTGCAATCGCTGTGCTTGGCTTAGGCATCTTTGCCTGGTGCATGAACGGCTTTAACTATGGAGGAAACTAATATGAGTGAAGAAATCAAACAAGATAAACTTCCTTCTGAATCTCCAAAAGAAGAAAAGAACGGTTTTGCAAAATGGCTTAAAATCGGTGGCATCCTTTGCGCTATCGCTGGATGCAGTGCCCTTCTTTTAACTGCCTTAAACCTTGTGACCGCTCCTGTTATCCAACAACATTTGGACGAAAAACAAAACGCTGGATACAAACAAGTCTTTAGCAACTGGGCTGCTAATGGTGAAGCAATCGCCATTGAAGATAATCCTAATCTTGCTGAATATTGCATTGCTTATTCGGATACTGCCAAAACCCAACAAATCGGTTTCATCTATACGACAAAATCACTTGCTGTGAAGTCTTATGGAAATTTGAAAGCCATGATTGGTATTACTGGTGAAACAGATTCCCCAGTTCTTGGCAAAGTTTATATGCTTGAAAATAGCCTTTCCTACAAAGGTGTTTTAGAAACTGGTTATATCGAGAAATATAATCAAAACCCATCTGATGTGACCTTAAATAACGTCAAATGTGGCGCTACCTTTGGCGCGGAAGCTCTTCAAGGCATGATTAACGCTGCTAGAGATCATTACACCTCCATCGGTGATCCTTTCAAAGAAGATCTTGCTCAAGATATTAAGGATATCTGGGGTGAAGGAAGTGCTTATACGGTTGAAAACTCCAAAGAAAGCAACGTTTCTGGAGCTCAATACGTCAAGAAAGCCTATTCCTTCTTTGAAGATGATACCAAGACTGGTGAAATCGGACGTCTTTATTCGGCGAAATCCAAAAATGAAACTGGAGATATTTATCTCACTGTTTCTTTCACTGGTGTCACCGATTTAGGCAAACTCGTCATCACAAAGAACACCCTCACGGATACTTCTTCCTTAGATGCTTATGTAACTGCCTATAACACCAATCCTAGCGAAGAGACGTTAAATGCTACAAATGGCGCTGCTTCAGAAAGAGTGAAAGCCATGGTCTTGGAAGCGAAAACCACTTTAACCACAGACGGTGGCTTAAAGTCTTCTAAAAACTACTTCAAGAACATTGTTGCGGATGACGCCTACGTTTCTGTAAGTGAGCCAACCGCTCTTAGCAAAGACGATAAGAAGATTAATGTCCTCCGTTATTGGAGCTTATATTCCGATGAAGGAAAGACAACAGAAGTGGCGAAGATCTACAAAGTTCAATCGATTATGGAAGCAGTAACCTTTGAACCAATTGAATCGAACACTGTCTTCTTAATTGCCATTTCTGGCGAAAAAGAAAACCCAGCCCTTGGTAAAATAACCATTCTTCATAATGAAGTTGGAAATAGCCTCGAAAATGTTGTTGAAGATTATGTCAACAAATTTGACGAAAGCAAGGGCGAGCCTAAAGAAAACCAAACTGGCGCAACTTATACCTTAAGAGCCATTTGGAATGGCGCGCAAAAGGCAAAAGCCCTTTATAGCGAAGCTAAATAAAGGAGAAACGATATGAAAAATAATTCTCTTTCCCGTTCGCAACACAAAGAAAACTTCTTGAATCCTATTTGGAAACAGAACCCTCTCTTTGTTTTGCTTCTTGGAACCTGCCCTGCGTTGGCGGTTACAACTACCATTGAGAACGCCATTGGTATGGGCATTCTCTTCACCTTTGTCCTTGTTGGATCAAGTGTGCTTGTTTCCTTGCTTCGTAAAGTAATTCCTGAAGAAGTGGAAACCCCAGCCTTCATCATTATCATTGCAACCTTCGTTACCATCGTGAAAATGGTGGCTGAAGCTTTCGTCCCAGAACTTTATACTGGTTTAGGCGTCTTTATTTCCTTACTCGTTGTAAACTGCATCGTCTTAGGAAGAGCAGAAGCCTTTGCGAAAAAGAACAGCGTCTTCGATTCTTTCTTAGATGCTCTTGGAAATGGTGTTGGCTATATCATCGCCATTCTTATCATTGCCGCGGTGCGTGAAATCTTAGGCAATGGCACAATCACCTTTGGCGCCGTCTTCACCTTTATTCCAAAAGTGAGCATACCTGTTCTTAAATTCGACAACGTCGATCTTTCTATTTCTTTGTTTGCTAAACCAGCCGGCGGTTTTATCGTCTATGGCGTTATTGAAGCGATTATTGCTGCAGTAAACGTTAGCAAAGCTCAAAAAGAAGCCGCTTTAAAGAAAGCCGCTTTATTAAAAGCGCAAGCTGAAAAGGCTGCCGCACAAAAAGCGAAATTAGCACAGGAGGCCAAATAATGACTGCTACAAACCTCTTTACCGCATTCTTACTTGCGATTATTTCTTCGATGTTGATTAACAACGTCGTTCTCTCCCGTTTCTATGGCATTTGTTCCTACCTTGGTGTTTCCACGAAAGTAAAATCTTCTGCCGGTATGGGTGTTGCTGTCGTTTTCGTCATCATGCTTGCCTCTTTGGTTTGCTACCCAATTTACCATTTCGTTCTTATTCCAGCGAGCTTAGGCTTCCTTGATACAATCGTCTATATCTTAGTCATTGCATCTTTGGTTCAATTAGTTGCCCTCGTTATCAAGAAATATTCCCCATCTCTTTACAAGAGCTTAGGAATTTATCTTCCTTTGATTACAACCAACTGCGCTGTTCTTGGCGTTGTGCAAGAAAATAACAACCTTAACTTTGCCTCCTCTATGGCAAACGCAATCGGTACCAGCCTTGGTTTCCTTGTGATGATTGTTCTTTTCTCCACCATTCGTGCAAGAATGGATTCCTATGATTCTCCAAAAGCGTGGAAAGGACTTCCTCTTGCCTTAATCACCGCTGCCATTATGGCTATGGCTATCATGGGCTTAAGCGGAATGATTGCCTAATATGCCAAAGATTGCTTATATCTTTATTGCAATCGGCATTCTCATAGCCCTTATCGCTATCTTTGTGATAAGCTTCATCGCTTATCGTAAGACACCAGCGCCTAAGGGCTGTGAAGATGTGAAACCAGACCCAGAGCTTTGCGAAAGATGTAATAAAGCTTCTTGTGCCTTCTATAACGAGTTTCACTCAGAGATTGAAGAAAAGATAAAGAAAAACGAAACAGATAAAGGAGATAAAAAAGATGATTGATCCAATGACCATACTTTGGGGCATTCTTATTCTTGCAGGATTAGGACTTGTCCTCGGCTTCCTTCTTGCTTTGGCCGCCAAATTCCTCCATGTGGAAGAAGATAAACGTATCAAAGCAGTGGAAGATATGCTTCCAGGCGCAAACTGCGGTGCTTGCGGGTATGCTGGCTGCCACGATTTAGCCGAAGCCTTAGTTACTGGCAAAGCAAAGAAAGTTACAGCTTGCAAAGTTGGTAAAAAAGAGAAGAATTTCGACCCAATTGTTGCCTATATGAAGGCCACGCCTGGACCGGATGGAAAAATTACCGAAGTTAGCGAGTAATTCTTCTTGCTCAATAAGAAACGTTTGTTTATAATAAATCCCGCTCGTATTGAGCGGACGTGGGACTTTAGCTCAGCTGGGAGAGCGCGTGCTTTGCAAGCATGAGGTCGCCGGTTCGATCCCGGTAAGTTCCACCAGAATTGGCTGAGTAGCCCAGTTGGTTAGAGCAACCGGCTCATACCCGGTATGTCGAGGGTTCGAGTCCCCCCTCAGCCACCAATCGAATAAAGTCGGCATTTCTTAAAATAGAATGCCGTTTTTATTTTATAAAAATCGTCACTCCAAAATAAAAAACATACGATGAAATCTAATATGCATGACTTTTTTATCCTCCTATTCACAAATTGTTAAAAAAGATTTTATCCCAAGGAGAAACCAAACTTCTTAAAAACTGTTGGATACGTTTTGACGCATGGCTTATCATTACGGGAAGAGAATGCCTTTAAGGCCTCTCCTAAACGTAAATGATTAACGAATTCTCCCGCCTCCAATTATTGTTAGATGATATTTCTTTCCAGAAAGTACAACAAAGCAAAGTTGCCATTTTTGGCGTTGGAGGAGTGGGAGGATATGTTTTAGAAGCCCTTGCTAGAGCGGGCGTTATGCATTTTGCTTTGATTGACAATGATGATTTTTCTTTAACGAATCTGAATCGTCAGATTCTTGCTACGCATCAAAGTGTTGGTAAGAATAAAGTGGAAGTGGCTAAAGAAAGAATTCTTTCCATTAACCCTCATGCGGAAGTAAAAACCTATTGTCAGTTCTATCTACCAAGTGAAGAGCCGCCTATTGCCTTTGAAGAATATGATTACATTGTTGATGCAATTGATACGGTGACTGCTAAAATCGACCTTATTTTGAAAACAAAAGAAGCGGGTAAGAAAATCATCTCCTCCATGGGATGTGGCAATCGTTTTGACCCTTCAAAGCTCCGTCTAGGCGATATTTACCAAACGGAAATGGACCCTCTAGCAAAAATCATGAGAAGAGAATTAAAGAAACGTGGAATCAAATCTTGCCCCGTTCTTTATTCCCTAGAAAAACCAACTAAGCCGAAGAAGGAAAACGAAGAGATCACAAAGAAAACGAATGTACCAGGCTCTTCTCCTTTTGTGCCATCTGTTGGTGGTATAATGATTGCATATTGGATTTTCCAAGATATTACTGGCATTAAAGAGCCAACCTGTTAAAAGAAAGGACACATTATGACAACGAAATGGGATTTAACAAAACTGTACGAGAATGAAGCAGCTTTCGAAAAGGATTTAAAGACATTTAAGGAAGTGTATGTTCCAAAAATTGCTACCTTCGAAGGCAAATTAGGTGAAGAGAAATCTTTTATTGAGTACCTTCAAACAGAAAGAGAAGTTAACTCTATTTTAGAGAGACTTTATCTATATTCCGCTTGCGCTTCGGATTTAGATAAACGTGATATTGCTGCTAGCGAAAGAGTCGCAAAGGTTGTCGCTGCCATGAACGCTTATTCTAGCAATGCTAGCTATATCGACCCTGAAGTTCTTGCTGTTGGCAAAGAGAAAGTCGATTCTTTCTTAGAACATAATCCTGATTATAAACAAGAATTTGATTTTGCTTTCGATAAACTTTTCCGTGGACAAAAACACGTTCTTTCTAGCTATGGCGAGAAACTTCTTTCTTCCTTTAACAATCTCGAGGGAGATGGAGCGGAACTTTATTCGTTGCTTACGGTTGCAGACTATAAACCAAAGACCGTCACCTTAGAAGGCAAAGAAGTAGAGGTCAATATGTCCAACTGGCATACGCTTATTGAGAAAACGGAGACGGAAGAAGATAGAGCCTGTATCTTTGAATCCCTCTATTCTTGGTATGACGAGCATAAAAACGCCTATGGACAAATCTATAACACCGTTTTGCATGCAGAATATGCCGAAATGAAAGCAAGAGGATATTCCTCCATTCTTGAAGAGCACCTCTTCCGTAATAACATCCCTCTTTCCGTTTTCCATAACCTCATTGAAGTAGCGTCCACAGATAACGCTTCTTTGAAGAAATATTACGAATTAAGAAAGAAATACCTCCACTTAGAAAAACATCGTTCTTACGATCGTTTCCTCCAACTTGCTAAATCCGATAAGAAATACACCTACGAAGAAGCAAAAGATATCTTCTTTGACTCTCTTAAGGCTTTCCCTGAAGATTATCAAAAGAAAGCAAGAGAAGTCACTAAGGAAGGCTACGTTGACGTTTATCCAAGCGCTGGAAAGAGAACAGGCGCTTATAGCACGGGTGGAGCGAATATTCATCCATTCATCCTCCTTAATTTTGAAGGAACCTTAGATGATGTTTTCACCCTCGCTCATGAATCCGGTCACTCTATCCACACCTTATATTCCGAAGAGTCCCAACCTGTTTCGAAACAGGATTACACCATTTTCGTTGCGGAAATTGCTTCGACCTTCAATGAACACAACCTTCTTGATTATCTCTTAAAGAGAGGAGATTTAAGCAAGAACGATAAGATCTTCTTACTCCAAAAAGCTATCGACGAAATCTGTGCAACCTTCTATCGTCAAGCCTTATTCGCCCAATATGAATATGAAATCTCCCTTCTTGCTGAGAAAGATGAACCAATCAACTATCAAGTCTTATCCAATAAGATGATTGAGCTCTATAAGCAATATTACGGAATTGATATTCACGAAGAAAAAGTGAAAGAACTCGTCTGGGCATATATCCCTCATCTCTTCTACACCCCATTCTACGTTTATCAATATGCGACATCCTTCACCGCTTCGATGCTTCTTTATCAGAACGTTAAAGAAGGAAAAGAAGGCGCTTTCGATAAGCATATTTCTCTCTTAAAGATGGGTGGAAGCGATTACCCGGTGCAAGAAGTTATGAAAGCAGGCGTTGACTTCACCAAGAAAGAAACGTTCTATTCTTGCCCACGCAGAATGGACGAACTTGTTAGTGAGCTTGAAAAACTTCTTGAAGAATAATTGAGAAGACATTCTCACTTAGTTATAATGTTTAGGCTGCTTTTGCAGCCCTGGTCCATTAGCGCAGTGGTTAGAGCGAACGACTTATAATCGTTAGGTCTCAGGTTCAAACCCTGAATGGACCACCATGGAGGCATACCCAAGCGGTTGAAGGGGTCGGTCTTGAAAACCGATAGTGGGATCATATCCCAGCTAGAGTTCGAATCTCTATGCCTCCGCCATCGGAAATAACACGGAGAAATCCGTGTTTTTTATTTTTTCACTCACATAAACGACTTTATATGGAGTTTTCTTGATAAAAATAGGTAAGTTTAATTATAATACTATTGAAAAATTCTTACGTATGCGGAACAAATATTCAGTGGAGGCTTTATGCAAATCATAGAAAGAGATTCCTATTTACAGAAACTGATTAATAAAAGAGGCAATGGTCTTGTCAAAATTGTTACGGGTATAAGAAGGTGTGGAAAATCTTTCTTGCTTGATCCTTTGTTTAAAGATTATTTGATAGGGGAAAAGGTACAAGAAGACCATATCATTAAATTGGACATGGATGAAAGAAGAAACGAAAAGTACCGGAATCCTGACGTATTAGATGAATATGTCAGAAATCTAATCCAGGATGATCGAATGTATTATCTTTTGTTGGATGAAGTTCAGAAAGTTGATGACTTCGAGTCCGTTTTGAATGGGTTCCTGCATATTCGGAATCTGGATGTTTATGTGACAGGAAGCAATTCTAAATTCCTGTCTTCTGATATTGTTACGGAGTTTAGAGGAAGAGGTGATGAGATCAGAGTGTTTCCTTTGTCTTTTTCGGAATTCACTTCCGCCTTTAACGGGACGACAGACGAAGCGTGGCAACAATACGTCACTTACGGAGGTATGCCTAGAATTGTTTTTTGTGCGGATGAAGCCGAAAAAAGCCATTATCTAAAACAGCTGTTTGAAAAAACATACCTCTCCGACATCATCGAAAGAAACAAGGTTCAAAGAACGGACATCCTGGATTCCCTTGTCAATATTCTATCTTCTTCCATCGGTTCTCTTACTAATCCCAACAAACTATTGAACACATATGTCAGCAGCGGAGTGAAAGATATATCCATAAATACAATAAATAAATATCTGGGTTATCTGCTCGATTCTTTCTTGATTGAAAAATCGGAACGCTATGACATCAAAGGGAAAAAGTACATTCATACTCCCTTTAAGTTTTATTTTTCTGATATCGGGTTAAGAAATTCAAGATTGAATTTCAGACAGCAGGAAGAAAATCATATCATGGAAAACATCCTATTCAACGAACTCTTATTCCGCGGATACAATGTGGATGTAGGTGTTTTGCCAATCCGGGAAGGAAACGACAAGAAACAGGTGGAAATCGATTTTGTGTGCAACCAGTTCAATAAGCGGTATTACATACAGTCATCATTGTCGCTAGACACAAGAGAGAAGACAACTCAGGAAGAAAGACCACTGCTGAATGTACCGGATAATTTCAAGAAAATAATCGTGGTCAAGGATAGTATTAAGCCGTGGATAACGGAAGAAGGAATTTCTGTTATCGGAATAAAGGAATTCCTCTTGAATAAGAACAGCCTGGATATCTGAGAGTTGGTTTAAACAAGAATTAAAAGGGAAAACACATCATTACGACATTACGGACTTTTCATAGTTATGATGTTTTTAAGACAGTTCGGAAAAATACACTACTGGCCCGCCACTAAAAAATACACGGAGAAATCCGTGTTTTCTTTATCCTTCGAAGTTAACGTACTTGTTTATGTACGCTTTTTTAGTATAATCATAACGAGGTGAAGAAGTATGGCAACAACAAATGTTACGGAATTAAGAAAAAACCTGTTCAGCACGGTAGATTCTGTCATTAAATTCAATGAGCCCGTTCAGGTGACGACGAAAAACGGAAACGCCATTCTTTTAAGCGAAGAAGATTATAATGCGCTTTTGGAAACGGTTTATCTTATGTCGCAACCTGGATTGGTTTCTAAAATCAAAGAAGGCGAAAAGGAAAGAACATCCGAAATGTCCGAATTCAATCCGAAAGAGGAATTGTAAATGTGGGTTGTCCTTTTTACTAAGAATGCTGAAAAAGACAAACCGAAATTAAAAGCGGCCGGTTTAGAGAAGAAAGCCAAGTCTTTACTCATATTGCTTTCCGAAAATCCGTTTCAGGCACCTCCTTCTTATGAAAAACTTGTTGGTGATTTGAACGGATATTATTCCCGTAGAATCAATATTCAGCATCGTCTTGTTTATCGCGTTGATTCTCAAAAAAATATCGCGATTGTTCACTCCATGTGGTCGCATTACGAACGATAAAGGATCCAAATAATTTCTACTTTGTCATGCCGTTGGACATTTAACACGATGAAATCCGTGTTTTTTTGAATATCTAAATCAGTCTTAGTTAATGGACATTACGTCTCTAATGGTTAAAACTTATCTTTTCGGTTTCTAGGGTGGATGTAGATAATAAAAGCGGTTAAGTGATTGTTCATCTTCTTTCTTTAAAGTTTTTTAAATCAAAGTCAAAAAGTTAATAAAATCTAAAAGTTTTTGACTTCAAATCCCAAAACTTTGAAAAAACCAAAAGTTTTTGACTTCGAAGTCAAAAAAACCTGTCGCTTTTGCAGAAATGTAGAAATGATTTTTTAATGGGATTTTGATCTTTAGGAAAACTAGGGAAAATTAAAACTGAAATCAAATACAGTTTTAGAGAATAAAAATTGTAAATAAACATAGAATAAACGCATCCTAACGAATAAAATGTAAAAAATATTCTTAAATTGAAGCTAACTCAGATATCTAAAAAGGCTTACGGAGAACCATTCAAATGATAATCCTAGAAAACATTCAAAAAACATATCGATCAAAAAATAAAAAACAAACAATCGCTTTGAAAAATGTGTCTTTGTCTCTTCCGGATAACGGGTTAGTTTTCATTTTGGGAAAGTCTGGTTCTGGGAAGACAACGTTGCTGAATATTTTAGGCAGCTTGGACTCTTTTGATTCGGGAGAAATGATCGTAAATGGAAAGAGTCTCAAACAATTGAAACAAAAAGAAGTGGACGATTATCGAAAGAACTATGTTGGGTTTGTTTTCCAAGATTTTAATCTACTAGATGAATTTAATGTTAAGGACAATATTGAGCTCGCCTTACGTTTGCAAGGGAAAAAAGACAATCAAGATGACATTTCTCGATTACTAAAAGAAATGGATTTAGAAAATATTGAATCGAAGTTCCCTCAAGAGCTTTCTGGTGGGCAAAAACAAAGGGTGGCTATAGCAAGAGCCTTAATTAAAAAACCGAAAATGATATTAGCTGATGAACCTTGTGGCTCCTTAGATGAAGAAACGGGCGAAAGCATCATTCAAATATTGAAACGAGAAAGCAAAGACAATCTCGTTGTCGTAGTTTCGCATAATAATAGCCTCGCCGAAAAATACGCGGACCGTATCATTAAAATGAGGGAAGGAATAATCCTTGAAGAAAAAGTAAACCAACGAATAAATCAAGAGCCTCATTTAAATCCAAACAGCGAAAAAGAAGAAACCAATAATAGTTTAAAGAAAAGCAAATTACCTTGGAACTTTTCGCTCAAGATCGGTTTTCATTATCTTTCTACGCGAAAAATACGCTTGGCTTTTACGATACTCTTTTCTTTCTTGTCTCTATCTTTGTTTTCTGTTTCTGAAGTTATAGCGAACTATTCTCCAGCAAATTCCATCTACCATTCGCTTACTTCTAGAAAAAATAGGCATTTTTCTGTTAGCTATGAAGCAAAACACGATAATGACGATTATTTTACTACCCAACGAATTAGCGAAGAAACCAAAGAGCATTTTGAGAGGACTTATGGTGTTTTAAGTGACGGGACATGTACTTTCTCTTCCTTTGAATCTTATCCAATTTCTCTTCCCGAAATAAATGAATCACCAAATTTGTTAAATATTTCTGAAAATAGGATGACTCAATTAGGCTTCTCCTTACTTTGTGGTAAATTACCAGAGAAAGCTGGTGAAATCGCTTTAACAGATTATCATTTCTATATTTTTCAAAATATCGGTTTTAAAGATTTCACTAATCATGCATGTCCAAACGTAATTAGCGGTTCTCTTTTGCAAAGCCCTTCCGATTTATTAGGAAAGACAATTTGTTTTTCCGGAAATTATTTTACAATCAGCGGTTTTTTAAATACAAACACCATAAGCAACTATCATGAATATCTAGATAAATTGTTCTCGTTTAGCAAAGAAGAAGTTCAAAATTACATCAAAGATAATTCTTTAGAATATGATTTTTTCAGAAACGAAATATCTTACAATTATCCTAGCAATATTTATTGCTCTTCCAGCTTTGAGTCTAAATTGAAGGATGGCTATGGCTTTCATCCTATTAAGAGTAATCTTTCTCCAATGAATAACGGAAACGGACCGTATTCTTATGGGTTTGATAGGTTTGCAACCGATGCTGTTCAAGAATCGACTGTTGAATTTTTAGGAGAATATCAAAATATTGCTGATTCCTCGCAAATTATCGTTTCTTCTTCTCTTAAATCCACGATATTAGAAGTGGATGATGCAAAAACGTTGGAAGAGAATGATCAAACCGCATCTTTCATAGAATTCGTTTTAAAAGATGGTTATTGGGAAAAAGTGGAAACAAATTATACCTTCTCTTCCCCATCTGATTTCTTTAACCGAGGAAAGAAAACATATATCTTTCATTATTTGCTTAACCATCTCCCAAACAACTCCAGATTTGAAAAATATTGTATAGATTATTATCACTCTGGAGCCTTACAAAATTCTTCCTCGTTATTAACAGACGAAATGAAAACGTTCGCTTATTTTTCTTTTTTGACAAACGAATACAACTATACACAATTTATTTCAAATGAGATGAAAGACTTTATCTTTAAGAAGGCTTTTGATGAAGGAATAAAGAATCCGTTTGGAACGGAAACGAAAGAATATCTTGATGACTTGTTTGAAAATTACGTCTATGGAAAATATAAGAAAGAAAAGAATTATGTGATCCATTGCGAATATCAAAATATAAAAACTTATACAGATAAAAAGACATTTGATTTTACTGTGATTGGCTTTTTTGACGATCCCTTCGGTGAAAACGCAAAGAAAGCATTAGTTAGCAAGGAAATTTTTGACCAATTGACCGATCCAATAAACTTTGGATATTCCAACTTGCTTTGTGATTTAGATGGAAAAGAGATAAAAATGTATGATTTGTTAAAAGACAGCTTCAATCAAAAGACAAATGAACGTTTCTATTTGAAAAATCCTGTATCAGGAAGAGTTGTCACTTTTCATCGACAACTTTCTTTTCTATCTTCCACGTTTTCTTATGTTGGATTAATACTCGGAATTTTATCTGTTTTGCTTTTTTGCTATTTCATACTTGGAACGATTTACTCTTCCGCAAAAGAAATTGGCATTTTAAGGTCCTTAGGAACAAGAAAAATGGAGATATTCCGTATTTTCCTCACGGAGTCTTTATTCGTTGCTTTTCTCGATTTTATTTTGGCGACGATTCTTTGCGTTGTTTCCGTTCATTTTTTGAATCTCTTCGCCATAGAAAAGATAGGCTTAGCAGTCAGCGTTTATTTCTTTGATTGGCTTAGTGCGTTCATTTTGCTTGGGCTCTCATTCATAAGCGCTTTGATTTCATCTTCCGTTCCGTTTTTGTCTTTTTTGAGAAAGAAGCCTGTTTCTATTATAAAGAAAGAATAGAATGAACTTTTAAAAAAGCGGCGTTAAGCCGCTTCATGATATGAGAAACTTTAAATATGGAAATCTTCTTCTTTTGGAGCATCTTTTGCTAGGATGTTGACCGTTTTTTGACCACATTTCGTTTCAAAGACGATTGTTACTTTGCCTTCTTTCAATGGACGGATAATCGCTTGTGCTCTTCCATAATATGCAGTGGTGACGTTATCTAAATAAGACCCAGTGTAATATGGGCATGCGTTACCTAAACCAAGAAGTTTACCATTTGTAACGGATAAGACTTTAATCTCGTTATTCTCTAATGGCTTTTGCTTGCCATCTTGATCAACAAAATTTAAACGAATATAGGCAGTTTCATCAGAACGGACAGTATCTTTCTCTGGAATAGCCTCAAAGAAGGTTTCTTTCTTTACTGTTGAAAGAGAAGTTCTTGCGTATTCCTTTCCGTTTTCATCATAAGAAATCGCTTCGATGGTTCCAGGAACATATTTAACTTTGAAATAGAAACGGCCTTCTCCTTTTTGTTTTTGTACGCCAATCAATTTTCCATTTTGATACAAGGCAACTTTAGGTTCTTTAGAATACACCTCAACAACCATCTTTTTACCTTCCCAGCCAGCATAATCATAGGAGCGGTGGGCCCAGCTTAACTTCCAAGAAGATGCGCTATGCCCATAATAAAGATCCTTAGGTGAGACACAGGCCATACCAATCTTTTCATAGCCATAGGCTACGCGTGTATAGGTCATTTCCGCACAGGGGTGGCCTAAAATGTCTAATCTTCCAGAACCAGCCAATAACCAGTTTGTCTTATCTTCCTTCATGCCTTCTCTTTCTAAAGCAACCCAGCTTCCGACACCTGCTTCGCCTAAATAATCCCATCCGGACCATACGAAATCGCCAATAAGGCGGGGATTTCTCTCGGCTTCCTTAATGAAGGTAAAAGCATCTGAGCAGAAAGTTTCCGATCCTACGATGAAACGATCGGGATATTTCTTCAAATCCTTTTTATAACGTTTAATGCCATAGTTATATCCAGCAACGTCTAATTCCTTAAACGCATCTCTTGTTTTGATATCAGAACGATGTAATGTCGCACCTGTTTTCATGAAATCCGCGCCTAAAAGACCTGCTAAATCATTAAAGAATTGTGAGCCTACAGAGGCTTTCTTTTGCGTTGGTTTCTTTTTAGCGTCACGTGCTGCTTTCTTATCAGAATATTGACCTAAGCCCCAGCTATATAAAGCGTTAAAGAAAATATTCACCCCACAAGTTATAGGTCTTGTAACGTCATATCCCCTAATAAACTGATACATGTCTCGCACGAATTGGATGCCACGTTTCTCTGAAGTTTCTGCAACTTCATTGCCTAAGGAATACATAACGACGGAAGGATGATTGTAATCCTTATCAATCATATCCTTCAGATCTTCTTTATACGTCTTTGTGACAAATGAAGCGCAATCGTACATCGTTTTGTGGATGTACCAAGCATCCGCATATTCATCAAGAATCAAAAGACCGATACGATCCGCCTCTTCCATAAAATAACGGGATATTGGATTATGCGCAGAACGGATGGCATTATAGCCATTTTTGAATAACAAATCCGCACGACGTGCTTCCGCATCCTTATCGTCGATGGCTCCTAAAAGACCATTATCGTGGTGGATACAGCATCCTTTAAGAATGACTTTTTCCCCATTAATAAGAAAACCCTTGTTTTTATTTAATTCAATTTGACGGATGCCAAATTTTGTTTTTGCTTCATCTTTTTCGAAACGAATCTCTGCTTCATAAAGATTTCCTCTCCCAACGTTCCATAGTTTGGCATTTGGGATAGAGATGAGCTCATTTAGGCTTTCAGATTTGAATTCTTTTTCAAAAACAAGGGACCCATTATCCAATATACGTAGAATTCCTTTGCCAACTTGTGAAAATTTAGCTTCTAAAAGAATTTCTCCTTTTTGATAATTTGTTGTTGTGATTCTGATGGATCTAGGAAGAATATGCGCTTTTGGAAGAATCCACATATGCACAGGGCGAAAGATGCCACTTCCCGTATACCAACGAGAATTTGGTTCGTGAGAGTTATCGGCAATAACCTCGATATGGTTTGTGCCGTTTTTAATATAGGGGGTCGCCTCAAAAATAAAATCGGTGTAGCCATATTCTCTATGACAGGCTTCTTGACCGTTAATGATGATCGTTGGATGAGCATATACTCCTTCAAACTCAAAGAAGACGCTTTCACCTTCTTCAAGAAAAATATCGAGATCTTTTTCGTAAATATATTTACCACCAGCAAAGAAAGAAATGTTTACTCCACCAGGATTGTTGATATCCCTCTTTGTGGAAAGCATACGGTCGTCGGGTAAATCAACTTGAATTGCCTTATCCTTGTGCCCCTCTTCATAAACTGTCCAATTTTTATTAATCAACATAATATGATTCCTACCTAAGTGTTCTCTATTATTATCATCAATGATGTAAGGGCTTTCTAGTTCAAAATAAGTCAGAAAAAGAACCGATTAAGTCAACTCTTACGTTTTTGCAAAACGAAAGGGAATTTACTATCATAAAAATATAACTTATGTTGAATATTCGAATTGCTGTTGTAGAAAACGAATTAAACGTCGCTCAAAATGATATTGTTCTTCTTGAGCGTTACGCCAAAGAGAATTCCTTATCGTTGGAGACCTCTATTTTTCAGAATGGCTATGAGTTTTTGGATACCGAAGAGGAATTCGATGCCGTTCTTATGGATATTGATATGCCTGGTTTAAACGGGATGGAAGTAGCGGAGAAATTACGGGAAAAGAACAAAGCAATCGATATCATTTTTACAACGAATCTTCCTCAATTCGCTGTGGATGGATATAAAGTGCAAGCTCTTGACTTTGTAATTAAACCAGTCACGTTCCCAAATTTGTCCTTTGCAATGGAAAAAGTAGTGGAGAAGAAACGAAATTTCCTTAATGGCTCTTTTTTCCTTCGTATCGGTGGATTTGCTAAACGCATACATAATGAAGAGGTCCTTTATATCGAAATGGTGAATCACTATATCGTTTTACATGAAATCGATATGGAACCAGTACGTATTCGTGGCTCTTTGAAAATGATTGAGGATCTTTTAAATCCTGAGATATTCGTTAAGATCAACTCAGGCATCATTATTAACATTTCCAAAGTATCTTCTTTTGAGAATGGTCTTGTTTTGATGGAAGACGGTTCCAATCTTCCTCTCTCGCGTTCTCATAAAAAAGAATTTGCTGTACGTTTAGCTGAATTTTATGGAAATTCATTTTAGGAGACCTGCCTATGGAAAAAGGAAGCCCATTATATAAAATTCTCTTTCTCGGGAAATACCAATTCTATTTGGAGTTGTTGATACCTCTTCTTATTTTGATGATGTTCTCCCGAAGAAGAAAATATTTCTGGATTGCTCTCCCTTTTGTTTTCATTGTTCCCTGCTTTTTATACTGGGTGCCTTCTTTAAGCACAGATTTTTATAATTTCAACTATATTGCTGTTAGTCTCTTTTTGTTTTTTGTTTCTTTTACGCTATACAAAGAATCAATTCCAACCTTGCTTTGCGCTTCGATGATTGGCTTTGGCGTTCAGCATGTCGCTTGGAATTTAACCGGATTCTTTTACGATATCATGCCAAACAATGCCAGTGATTGGCCTTTATGGGGCATTACTCTTCTTTGGGCCGCAGTTTATTTGCTCGTATATGGCGGTTTCTTTTTCATGGTCTATAAGTTAAAACGTCCTTATCGTTGGCAAAAGAGAGATTCCTTAAGTCTCTTTTTCGGAACGATTCTTATCATTGTTTCCTCCGTTCTTAGCCAATATGTGAAGCAATGGACAATAATATCGAGAATCTATACGGTTATTTTAATGTGTCTAGGAATTGCCTTGGAATTTATTATCCCTTTCGCTCATGAAGCGGGATCTAAAGCAAAAGAACTAGAAGACGAAAAAGAAACTCTCTCTTCTTTATTAGAACTTCAAGCTCGCCAGGCAGAAATGTCTAAAAAAGAACAAGAAATTCTCAACATGAAGTTCCATGATATGAAACATCAAATCATTGCTTTAAAAAACTTAGATGGAGAAGAAAAAAATCAAACGCTCAAAGAGTTAGAAAAGAGCATTGATGTTTATGGCGATTATGCCAAAACAGGTAATAGCACACTAGATATCATTCTCACCCAAAAATCTCTTCTCTGTACGGAAGAAAACATCACCTTCACGTATATCATTGATGGAAACGCCTTTTCCTTCATGAGCGTTAACGATCTTTCTTCACTTTTTGGAAACTTAATCGATAACGCCATTGAAGCCGTTTCAAAAGAAGAGGGAGAATATCGTTTAATTAAAATATCCGCTTCGGTAAAAAATGGTTTTCTTTCCTTGAATGAAGAGAATTATGTTTCGGATAAAATCTCTTTTTCTTCAGACGGACTCCCTATCTCAACGAAAGAAAACCAGGTCTATCATGGCTTCGGAACGAAGTCTATTAAATACATCGCAAGGAAATACGGAGGGACCTATTCTTTCACTCAAAAAGGCAACCATTTCCACGTTTCTTTGCTTTTCCCTCTAAAAAAGTAAGCGCTTACCAAAAAAGTCAAAAAACATACCAATTCCGTACAAGCACCCTCTTTTTTGAAATGTAAGTGCTTACAATAGCGACAAGTTTGAAGTCATCTGACTCAAACATAATAAGGAGGGCAGTATGCCTAAAACAAATGTTTTTCGTGGTTTGACAGCATTAAGCGTTTTATTGTTGTCTTCTTCCACAGTCATGGGCATGATCATGGAGAAATATCCTCAAGGTATGGATCAAACTTGGGGAACGCAATCCAGTAAGACCGTGATTAAGAAAAACGAAGGATCGGAGAATAACTGGTCTTACGTTTCTAAATTCAAAAACGCAAAAGAAGCAATCGCCGGCTATAAAGACTTAGCTATGCGCGAAGCTGCAGAATCGTTCGTTCTTTTAAAGAACAAAGATAATGCGCTCCCACTTGCTAACAATCCAAAAATATCTCTCTTTGGACTTAGAAGTTATGCTCCAGTTTATGGCAATAGCGGTGGTTCTATCGCAGACAAAAACACAATCGATAATGGCAACACCATCACCGAATGTTTCCAAGAAGAAGGTCTTCAATTAAACCCAGGACGTTTAAATACTTATAAGACCTACTTCGCCGATAAAGCTTGGGGAGGAAGAGGCTTTGGCGCAATCCCTCCACAATATGAAGATGTCACTTTAACCGACGATGCCGCAGAATTAAGCCCTGCAGAATTAGCAGGAATCGATGCAAACTACGCTAAAGATGATACTTCCTATGCGGATGCAGCCGTTGTTATCGTTGGCCGTCCAGGTGGTGAAAGTAAAAACTTCCGCCCAGGCAAGAAAGGCCTTAAGGAAGGCGTAAATACGACAACTGGCAACATCATGGGCTTAAGCGATAAGGAAAAGGAAGTCATTGCCGAAGCAAAAGCCAAATTCAGCAAAGTTATCGTCCTTATCAACAGCACCCAGGTCATGGAAATCAAAGAACTTGAAGAAGATGATCAGATTAGTGCCGTTATGTGGATTGGCTATCCAGGTGCTTATGGTTTTAGAAGTGTGGCTCAAGTCCTTCAAGGAAAAATCAATCCTTCTGGACGCTTAGGCGAAGTCTATGTCACTAACGGATTAACCGCACCAGCTCTTCAAAACTTTGGTGATGACACTCCATGGGATGATGAGACAAAAGCCGCAGGGGTTAACCTCAATAGCTATTTAATTAACGCCGAAGGCATCTACACCGGATATCGTTATTATGAAACCCGTTATGCCGATGTCGTCGCAGGCAAAACAAGCGCTAAAACAGCAAAAGCGGGAACCTATACAACAGGGAAAGGCGAACTAGCCACGAGTGCAGGCGAATGGAACTATAATCAAGAAGTGGTTTATCCATTTGGTTATGGTTTAAGCTACACTAATTTCGAAGAAAAGTTGGATTCTGTAAGCATTTCTGGCGATCACCGTACCGCGGAAGTAAAAGTCACCGTTACAAATACAGGTAACGTGGATGGCAAACACGCTGTTGAATTATATGCACAAACTCCATATACCGAATATGACATTGCCAATAAAGTAGAAAAGAGCGCTATCCAACTCGTTGATTTTGAAAAGACGGACGTAATCAAAGCCGGCGCAAGTGAAACCATCACCATGCATGTCGACTTAAATAACATTGCTTCTTATGACTATACCAAGGCAAAAACCTTCATTGCCGATGATGGAAACTATTATTTTGCTTTAGGTAAAGATGCTCACGAAGCCTTGAATAACGTTTTCGCTAAACAAGGAAACGGAACGCTTGGTGGTGACGCTTCTAAAGTCTATAAATGGAATTGGTCCGGACATTCTAACAAAGTGGATGATAAGACCTTCTCTGTCGCAGACAATGGCATCAACATCACAAACAGACTTTCCGAAGGCGATTCTGCCATGGACTGGAACGCTTTCCAAAAAGATACGGTTACTTATTTAACTCGTAATGATTGGAATGGCACTTTCCCTAAGACCTATACTGGCTTAAAACCTTCCGAAAGAATGAAGAAACTTCTTACATGCGATTGGATCGATCTCGTAAAAGGTGACACTTCCGCTTATAAATGGGGCGTTGATAATGGCTTAACCATTAAAGATTTCAAGAACGCTGATTGGGATGACCCACGTTGGAGCCAACTTGTTGACCAAGTTACACCAGCTGAATTCCTCGATTTCGCTTCTAACGCCTTCCATAACCTCCAAGGCATTCCTTCTGTTGGCTTAGAGAAATATGCCGCCGACGACGGACCAGGTGGAGCGGATACCAATTATTTCGATAAAGGACAATTCCAAGGACAAGCTTGGGATGATATCGAAGCGGCAAGAGTCAAAGGAAGCCCAGATGATAAGAAAGCATATATGGGTACCCGTGTCACTCCAGCTCAAACCAATATCGCTTACACATGGAATAAGGAACTCGCTTATGAAAACGGCGCGATTATCCTTGGTGAAACTTCTGTTGACTTGAGCTTACCAATCATAATTGGTCCAGCAATGAACTTAAAACGTCATGGCTATAACGGACGTGGTGGAGAATATCTCTCTGAAGATCCAATCCTTTCCGGATTTATTGGCTCTGCTATTGTTCAAGGCGCTCAATCTATGGGCTGTGTCGTTAATATCAAACACGCTGCTTTCAATGACCAAGAAATCAACCGTTCTGGTATTGCCATCTTCCAAAACGAACAAGCTGCTCGTGAACTTGAACTTCGTAATTTGAACAAAGCCTTCACCGCCAAAGGAAAGCCATCTAAGTGGGTGAATGACGAATCTAAAAAAGATACCTATACCGAAGGTGCTCTTGGAGTTATGACTTCTTACAACCGTATTGGTGCCTTGCCTTCTAGCGGAAACAAAGCTGTTATGCAAGATATCATACGTGATGAATGGGGCTTTAAAGGCTACAACGTTACTGATTTCACGGGCGTTAATATCAAAGCTTCTCCAAAAGAATCCATCCTCTATGGCACAACCGCTTTCTGTGGTTTCGGCAAACCAAAAGGACTCGAATATTGGGATAAAGATAAGATTATCGAAAGCCCAATGATGTGTGAGGCCTTAAAGAAAGACATTAAGTACATCCTCTATAGTGTCTGCCATTCGAATATCCTCAACAACACCGACGTCACCATCGAAACCGTCCAACAAACTACTTCCTGGAGAATCATGTATAAGAGCATGATTGGAATCTCGGCTGGACTCGTTGCTGTCTTTGGAGGTCTTGCTCTCTTTACCACCTTGAAAAAGAAAAAGGAGGATAAATAACATATGAAAAAGCTATTAGCAAAACAAACCATTTGGAGCTATCTTCTTCTTGCTTCGACGGTTCTTCTCATCCCTGGCTTTATCATCTTCTTGGTGAATAGCACAACAGGATATTTAGCAGGAAGCAAACTTTCTGCCTTAGTAATCACTTTGACAATGCTTGCCCTTATCGTAGGAATCATCATGCCATTATTCGGAGAAAAACTTCATAAATTCTCTGGCATTGGTGCCTTACTTATCGCGGTTATGGTTGCTATTTCTATCGCAGGCATTGCCTGGACGATAGAAGGAGTGGCTGCTGACATCTTCTTCATCCCAGTCAATTACCCAGAAAGCGAAAATGCAACTTGGGCACTTGGCGTCACCAGCGTAGTCTTCTATCTCCTTTCCTTCTTAAGCGCTATGGCTGCTTGCTTTGGAAAGAAACTCTTCAAAGAAGAAGACTAATTCCCTCAACAACAAAAATCTCTCTATCCTCCTAGAGAGATTTTTTGTATGTTAAGTCGTTTAGAAAACAATCTTTTTAGCAATTTCTTTCAAAGAAGGATAAGAAAGCAATTCTCTAATCTCTTCTAAAGAAGAAATCTCTTTGTCCTTTAAAATAAAATGGATTTGATTAATCAAATGATCGGAGAAAGAAGATTCACGTAGATAATTCTCATCCACGGATTCTAGCATTTCCTCATCGATTAAAATCATGATGGCTCTTCGAATAAGAGCGAGCATGCTTCTTTCGATCCAATAGGCAAAATGAGTGGAGGGGTGTTTCTCTTCAAAAGGAAGCATTTTCGTATACATAGGTAGTCCATCTTCTGGCATGTGCCATAAATCCGCGAAAAGGTATTCTCCTTCAAAAGAAGAATCCAAGAAGGAATAAGCATCTCCCTCAATGATTTCAATTTTTTCTGGATGAGGGAAAAAAGGAAGAATCTCTTTCTTAAAAACATCGATGATTTTCGGATTCATTTCCACGATGCTTACTTTAGAGACATTATCCTTATTAGAAACCATAAAAGCGTAATAACCTAAACCTAATCCTAAGGTGATTACATGACCATGGGCTTCAGCAATAGACTTTTCCATCGTATTGATTTCATGAGGGGTCACGCTCATCCATGTGGTGTTATTCTCATCTAAAGCAAGGAAAGGGAATCTTTTAGCAAAAAAGCCGAAAGGCGTACGTTCTTCAAAATATTTTTCATCGCAGGAAATCTCATCGTAAACAAAGCCTTGATTTGGCTCATAGAAATGGGAATTTAAGTACACGTCTCCCTCCTTTTTAGAGTGAGGCCTCACAATTTGATAGTAGGGGTTCTTGGAATATTCTTCGTAAGAAAGTTCTTTAATCGGATAGGGGCGTTTTCTTTCTTTTACTTTTTCTCCCGAATGAAGGATGTCATTAAAATAATCGGCTTCATCGATTGTTTTGCTAAGTCCTTCAAGGTAATAACCATAGGTATCGACTTCTTTTTCATTAAGATGGATTTTCATATGTATTTAGTCTACTTGCTTTCCTTTGCTTATGTTAGAGTTATTTCATGGCGAATCGAATCATTCTGACAAATATGTGCATGTTATATAAGGAAGACCATTCTTTCTTAGTTATCGATCGTTTGAAAAAAGACTGGCCCGGAATTAATTTTCCTGGAGGCCATGTAGAAGCGAACGAAAGCGTAGAAGAATCCGTAATCCGTGAGATGAAAGAAGAAACGGGTTTAGACGTTCATTCGCTTGAATTTGTCACCTATTACGAATGGAACATGATTGAAGAAGGTGTGCGTCATCTTTGCCTTCTTTTTCGTTCAAAGGATTTTGACGGAACTTTGAAATCTTCCTTGGAAGGTAAAGTCTTTTTCATCAAAAAAGATGAACTTTCTCATCATCTTTTATCTATAGACTTCGATAAAATCTTAGAGCTTGCTTCGAAAGACATCTTTTAATTCTCTTCTGGATCAGGATGATCTTCGAAGAATTTTGCATTAATTTTGCCAACTGGTGTACGTGGCAATTCTTTCATGATAATGACTTTATCTGGCATATAAGCAGGAAGTAAGGAAGACTTGATCTTTGCGAAAATCAAACGCTTTGCCTCCTCGTCACTAACTTGATCTTTTCCTTTACGGGTTACGGCTACAACACGGAAAACCTGGCCTTTTCTCTCATTAGCAACGCCATAACAATAAGCGGAATAAATCTCAGGCATTTCGAGAATGCTATTTTCAACATCTGCTGGGCAAAGGGTTTCACCGTTTATCTTCACGACACGTTTCAAACGTTGGCGGAAATAGACAAAACCATCCTCATCCATATAGCCGTAATCGCCACTATGAAGCCAAATTCTGCCCTTTTCGTCTTCCGTTAGAACTTTTTTGGTCCCTTCCTCATCGTTAAGATATCCGTTCATCGTCATCGGTCCAGATATCCAAATTTCCCCAGATTCTCCTACAGGAAGCTCTTTTCCATCTTGCCCCATGATTTTGACCATTTCTCCAGGCTGAGGTTTTCCGATAGAGCCTTTCCGGGAACGCTTAAAACTCGTATTTACCATGCAAACCATGCCTTCTGTAGAACCGTATCCCTGATAAAGCCTAGCTTCGCTTCCAAAGATTTTCATCGTGGTATTCCAATTGTCTAACAAGGTTTGTGATATGGCATCTCCACCTACATACGCAATTAATTGTTTCTTAAGGAAATCGCCATAGAATTGCCTCTTATTTAAAAGAGCGTTATAGATTGCAGGCACGCCAAGCAAAGTATTTGTTTGACCTTTTTTGATATAGTGTATCGCCTCTTTTGTGTTGAACTTCAACATTAATACGGTTGATCCGCCAAAAGAAAGAGGAGTAACTAATCCCATCCCTAAGCCAAAGATGTGGAAAAGAGGAATGGCTGCAAACAGCTTAATGTTTTCATAAGGTCCTCCAATCAATTGGTAGGATACGCTACCAAGATAATTGATGGATTTAGAGGAGATACGAACGATTTTCGGCTCACCATTGGTGCCACCCGTATTGAGATATATAGCGTCATCATTTTCATCTGGATGATAAGGGGCAAGGTCTTTATCTTTCATCTTAGCGAGCTTGTGGTAACGTAAAAGACCGTTCCTTTTTCTTCCTACGGCACGGAAATAGGAGGATTTCAAAGAGTTAATGTGAATGTAAGGATTAATTCCTACAATCGTATATTCTTGTGGAAAATAATCGCGATTTTTAAATCCTGTGTTCCAAAGGCAAAAAAGATATTTAGAATTTGCGCGGTCCATGAATCTTTTTAAAGTTTCAGGAGGAGTTAATGGATGAATGTTATAGGAAATGGCGCCAATATAAGAAATGGCATAGAAAAGTTCTGCTGCTTCGATACAATTTGGAATAGAAACGGAAACAACGTCTTTTGGCTGTATGCCTAAAGCAAGCAATTTCCTGGCTGTTTGTCTGATTAGAGAATCAAATTGGCGATAATTTAAAGTCTTATTCTCGAAACGGATGCAAAGATTACGCGGAAACTTCTCCGCTGTTTCATGAAACTGATCGTAAATGCTTTTTTCCATAACTTTCCTACGCTATTTTATAACCACAAAGAAGATAGACAACTATTAAAAGCAGATACATAAAAGGTTGATGACAGATGTAAATGATAAGAGAATGTCTTCCTATAAAGAGAATTGGCTTTGCCCAGGTAATGGGGAAAGAAGCGGGCAATAAAGATTTCTTCTTTCGATAAAAGAGTTTGCCAAAAGAAGCGCCGAGGAAAAGAGTTGCACTTACTTGGATGGGCGAGAAATAATCATCCCCATAACGCGCTAAGCCAAGAAGAAGCTTCCACCAATCTTTTGGTAAGGAGGCGGAGTAAATCTCTCCGGTTTCTGGGCTAGCGTAAAAATAGGCAGTAATGATAGCCAAAATAGAAAGAACGATGGCCGCGATAAAAGTTTGATGGAATTTCGGAAAGAAACGGTCAAATAACGAATAAGAAAGAAGAGCGATTGCAATCGCATGCAAAATACCGCAAATAATACAAATAGCAGGGGTATTATCGTTCCCCATTGCAAAGAAATTCTTGGCTAAGAAACTTGCAAAAATCAAGCCCACGGTCAAAATTTCGGAGACATAGGCTAATTGAATGGCACGTTTGGCGTTATTCTTTGTAAAAGAACATGAAATTCCAGAAAGAAAAACAAACAATCCCGAGAAGAAAATCTCTAAAAACAATAGGTGAAACGATCCAGGGCCAAATGGGTTTTTTATACCAGAAGAGTTGATAATTCCCCAAAAAACGTTCTCACAAAAACGGTTCATGGCTTCAATCGTTCCATTCTGGACGCTAAAACGATCAAAAAGAATGCCCATTATTCCGCTAAAAGAAGCCGCAAAACAAAAATGGACGGCAATCATTAGAATCAAATCAAATCCGCGAAGAAAATCGATTTCGAAGATCCTATTTTTTCTTTCTCTTTTTGCCAATTGAGCAATTTTAAAACCGTTCCATTTTGCCATTTCTTTAAGATTTTATAATAAAAGGTCTTTTAGTGATATTTAAACTTTTTAAAGGGTCCGTTTCTGCTTTTGCTTTATCATAGATAAAGGATTAAACTATACACCATGAAATATACGAAAGAACAATTTCCTGATATTTACAAGCACACAAAGGACAACGAATTGGACATTCTTCAATCAAAAAAATGTATTTGTCTTTGCTGTTTTCAAATCTTTGGCGCACGAACGGTGAGCGAATGGACAAGTGATAAAAATAATCACATGAATGCTCTTTGCCCCATTTGCGGTACGGATGCGGTAGTGGGTGACGCTTCTGGATATACTTTAGATTTTGCTACTATAAAGGAACTTCATGACACCTATTATGGTGAAGAATACATGAGGAAAAACCCTGATGCTGTTAACCGTTATGTTTTTTCCTATCGTCAAGGAAAGATTCCTCATAATTTGATTTCCGAAAATGTCTATCTTCGATACTTAGAATTTGAAACTCGTATGGGAAATCCTGACGCCGCTTTTTTTATGGGCGAGTTTTTTGAGTTTGGAACGGAAACGATGAAACCTGATCTTCAAGCTGCCGCTTCCTGGTATTCGACGCCATTGCTTCGCTTTGATGATGAAGCACTTACCCGTCTTGGCGTTGTAGAAGAAAAACTCGGCGCTTACGCATCAGCTTTTGATAATTATGCGAAAGCCATGAGCTTAGGTTCGTTACAGGGTCTTCTTCATTTTTCGGATTGCTATATGAATGCTTATGCTGTGGAAAGAGATAGACCTTTTGCTTGCAAGATTCTTCTTGAGGCTTTTTCCGAAACCTATGCTCGTTTCACAATGGGCGATACAAAAGAAGCGGGCCCATTCTCCTCCCTTTGCTACCGTTTAGCAAAAGCTTACGAAAAAGGATATGGGGTGGAGAAGGACATTATGGAAGCCCTTCGTCTTTATCTTTATGCAAATTATGGTTTCACCCTTTTAAAAAACAACAATTCCCTTCGTGGTGAATTTCTCACGGAGAGTAAATCCGTTTCGAGAAAATTAAACGCCCTTGCAAAAGAAATGGAATTTCAAAAAGGAGAACCTCTTTTCGATTTAGACACATTCCTTAGTTCTCTTGTTTGTTATGGTGGAACAAAAGACGTCTATGATTTATATATCCCTTACGTTATACATCCAGGAGGTTTCGACGAAGATAATCAAACTTTTTCGCTTACCGTTAGTTGCCCCCATTCACCATTGATCGTGGATATTCCTAATCTTTTCTGCGGTTTTGTGGATGGAGATATCACTTGGAATTTTGACCATGTTGTTGGCATAAGCGGTTTTCAAGAAGGGAAAGCATATAACCGCATCGTGGGAGATGGTGAGAAATACATTCGTTTCATCAACACCTTTAATAACCCTTTCGAAGTTGTAGGAGAAATCCATTTTGATCATACCGAACAAACAGAAATTGATGAATCAAAAAAAGCCTAATTTATGAGAAAAGAAAACAAAAAAACAGCACTTAGTGCTTTAAAAGGGAAATACTTTAAGGTTTTCCTTTGCCCAAGCGTGAAACTATTAGAATGCTTAATGGAATTGGCCACGCCTTTTGTTGTTCGTTATATCATTGACGATGGCATTGCTAAAAACAATCTTGATTTGACAATCAAATTATCTCTTATTGTTTTCGCTTTGGCTTTTCTTGGTTTTGGCTTTACGATGTTTGGACAATATTGGGCAGCTCGCGTTTCGGCGGACTATTCCTATGATTTAAGACGAGACATTTATGCTCATGTTGCTGAACTCTCTGAATCAGATTTGAATTCCTATGGAAAGCAAAAACTTCTTACCTTGCTTTCTAATGACGTTTTTTCGATGCAAAACGGCGTGATGATTTTCATGCGTTTTATTTTCCGTCCACCTTTCCTTTTAACCGGCGCGACCATTCTTTCCTTTGTAATTGACTGGAGAAGTGGCCTTATTTTCTTAGCCGCCATTATTTTCTCTGGAGCAATCATTGGCCTTATCATGCTTGTTTCTCCTAAGAAATATGCAGCCATTCAAGCAAACTTAGATGAGATATCTCTTCTTTCTAACGACGCTTTACAAGGTGCTAGACCAATTCGTGCCTTCAATAAGCAAGAATACGAAATGAAGAAATTTGGCCAATCCGTCGACACATACGAAAAGAAAAACATGGGTATGGCCGTATACAATTCTTTGCTAAACCCGTTCACCTTCTTCTTTGTGAACTTAGGGATGGTGCTTGTGGTTTTCTTAGAATATCATTTCGGTGTTTTAGATGAGAATTCTTCTGCTGGATTCGTTAGTATCGGTGAGCTCGTTTCTTTAATCTCTTACCTTACTTCTTCTTTAGCGGCTCTTATGTCCGTACAAAGGCTTATCGTTTCTTTAAATAAAGCCGGTGCTTCCAAGAAACGTATCGATGATTTCTTCGTTTATGAACCAGCCATTCATAACATGAAAAAATATCACAAAGAGGATCAAGATCCTTCGAAAGCATATATCTCTTTCCAAGATGTCTCCCTCACCTATGGTAAGGTGGGAGATAAGAATGCTGTTTCTGACCTTTCCTTTGAAATCAAAGAAGGCTCATGGGTTGGCTTAATTGGCGGAACTGGCTCAGGTAAATCCACAACGATTTCTTTGTTAGAAAGGCTGTATGAACCAACGCAAGGGAAAATCTTCTATCGCGGAAGACCTTTGGATGAATATGACCTGGATGATTTAAGAAAAGAAATCTCTCTTGTCTCTCAAAAGCCATCCATTTTCAAAGGAAGTATTCGTTCGAACCTTCTTTTGGCTAAAAAGGACGCAAGCGAAGAAGAACTTATCCACGCTTTAAAAGAATCTTTAGCTTTTGAATATGTTTCTAAGTACGATGATTTCCTTGATCATGAAGTAGAAGAGGGCGGGGCAAATCTTTCTGGCGGTCAAAAACAGCGTCTTTTGATTGCAAGAGCCATTCTAAAAGGAGGAGATTTGCTTATTCTAGACGATTCAACTTCCGCTTTGGATTATCTTTCTGACCAACAAGTTAGACACAATATTTCTTTGATTCCAGGCTTAACGAAAATCATTATTTCCCAACGCGCTGGCTCTTTAAAAGACTGTGATTTGATTCTTGTCTATGACAAAGGAAGAATCATTGCTCAGGGAAAGCACGAAGAACTCCTAAAAACTTGCCCTGTCTATCAAGAAATCTATGAGATGCAAAGGAAGGGGGCATAATTATGATTAAGAAATTTAAATCATTCATCCCTTATGTCAAAGGATCTTACTTTTTAGTCTCCATTTCCTTATTCTGCGCCTTATTGGCGACCGGTTCCAAGTTATTTATCCCTTTCCTTGCTGGTAAATGCGTAAACCTCATGAAGGATACACCCCTTCATGAATTAGATCTTTCAGGCTATTTCCTTATAATGGCCCTCTTCCTTATCATCGGAACTCTTTTCCGCTATGTTTTCGACTACATTACCTATTTGGTAGGTCAAAGAGTTATTAAGAACATTCGTAACGAACTCTTTAAAGCAATATTAGAGTCGCCTATTTCTTCCATTGACCAATCAAGAAAAGGTGACCTTCTTCTTCGCCTTGTTAACGATGTAGAGAATGTCCAAACGGGATTAGTAAGCGGATTTGCTGCCTTCTATGACGGAATTATCTCTATCCTTATCACTCTCGTTTTCATGTTTACCTTGAACTGGATTCTTGGCTTAGTGGTTGTAGCTCTTACCCCAATTTCCATTTTTGTTTCCCGTTTTGTTTCTAAATTTAACAGCAAACATTTCCGTAAACAAAGAACGGCGCAAGGAATGGTTAACTCTTTTGTCTCAGAAAGCCTTACGAATTCGGAAGCGGTTGCCACATTGAATATTGCCAAAGACCGTATTGATCAATTTAATGAATTAAGCGATGAGTTCCGTAAATCCACCTTTAAAGCGAATCTAGGCGCTTCGACAATCAATCCTTCAACTCGTTTAGTAAATGCCTTAATCAATGCCGCTTTGGTGCTAATCGGTGCCGCCCTTATTATTGAAAAGCCTACGAATTTAGGATTAAGTGCTTTCGCGGTTGGTGATCTTTCTGCCTTCTTAACCTACGCTTCTTCCTATATGCAGCCATTTAATGAAATATCCAATGTTGTCTCGGAAATCGACTACGCTCTCGCCTCTTTCCAAAGAATCGATGAAACAATCCACGGCAAAAAAGATATCAATAACGGTAAAGAAGTCATTCCTGGAAGTATTGACAATCTTGAGGCGAAAGACATTACTTTCTCCTATGATGGCAAAAGAGATATCATCAAAGACTTCTCTTTGGATATCTATAAGGGGCATAAGATCGCTTTCGTTGGCCCTACCGGATGTGGCAAAACAACGCTCATTAATCTTTTGATGAGATTCTACGATCCTCAAAAAGGTGGTTTCTACGCTAATCATAAATCCACTCAGGATTTAGAAAAGGCGGCGTTCCGTTCTCATATTGGAATGGTCTTGCAAGACACCTGGATATTTAATGGAACGGTTTTTGAAAACATTGCCTATGCAAAAGAAGGCGCTAGCAGAGAAGAAGTAGAGGAAGCTGCCAAAAAAGCGCAGGCTGCCCACTTCATTGAACGTCTTCCACAAGGGTATGATACACGAATTAGCGATAGCTCTGGCTTATCCGTTGGTGAGAAACAGCTCATATGTGTAGCTAGAGTCATGCTCTTAGAACCAGAAATTGTCATTCTTGATGAAGCAACATCGAATATCGACGTCCGTACGGAAAAACTTCTTTCGGAAGCCTTCGATAAGCTTATGGAAGGAAAGACCTCTCTTGTTGTTGCCCACCGTTTATCAACCATTGTCTCAAGCGATTTGATTGTCGTCTTAAAAGATGGGAAAATCATTGAGACGGGTAATCATAAGGAATTGATTGCCAAAGAAGGTTTCTACTATAACCTCTATAACGCTCAATTTAATTAACGATGAAAAGAAAGTCACTCATTTTAACTTCTATCCTTCTTCCTTTACTCGCTTCTTGTGAGATCTCCTATTCTCATCCAATCACCCAAGAAGAAGCCAAAGGGATTATTTCGAACACCCTAAACGATGTCAAAAAGAAAGATTATTCTTCTTTTTCAAGGATTCAGCTTCATTCCACGCTCATTGAAGAAAGAGTCCTTTCCGTTCTCGTTCATTCGCACTTTCTAGAATCTAGCTACGACTTCGTATATACGGCCTCTCCTTATTCTTTAACTATTCATACCAACTATCAAAACAAAGAAGGAAAGAAAACAAATTTAGTTAGCTCCAAATTGATTATTACGCGCACCGATAAGACCTATATGGTCTCATTAAACGACGATAAACTTGAAGATATCAAACAAGATAAGTTTAAGGCTTATTGGCAATTCTGCGATTTCCCTAGCTATATCAAAACTGTTTCTTATGGTCTTTTAAATAAAGCCAGCACTTTGATTCATTCTGTCGGGAATGAAAACGATAAAAAAGAGAACCACTTGGTTGGCTTTCAAACTTCCTCTAAAGCATCCGATGACTTAAGAATCGGTTTTTCTGGCAGCAATTTTGATGCAGGTTCCCTTTTCTTTCAACAAAATTATCATTCGGAAACTGCATCAGAATTAGAGATGTATATGACTGGAAATCTTATTCAAGAATATTCCACGACCTATTCTTTCGCACAAAACGAAGAAGATGATTATTACCTTGCCGGTTCTTATGAAGGTAAAATCAAAAGCCGTATTAAATATGAATAAGCCTCGTTCCGAAGCAACTATCTCCTACACCATGAGCCGTATTCGTGGGAAAGACACATCTATCGAATTGAAACTTCGTAAAGAATTATACAAACGTGGATACCGTTATCGTGCCAATTCCAAATACATCTTCGGACATCCTGATATTTCTTTCAAACAATATAAAGTAGTGGTCTTTTGTGATTCCGAGTTTTGGCATGGATACCATTTTGAAGAAAACAAAGAGAAAATTCATTCTCATTTAGATTATTGGATCCCGAAAATCGAAAGAAACATTGCGCGTGATAAGGAAGTAAATGCCAAACTTGAAGAAGAAGGATATATCATTCTTCGTTTCTGGGGCAATGAAATCAATAAAAACTTAGAAGGATGCGTGGAAAAAATAGAAGCCGCTTTAGCTTCTAGAGGCTATAAAAAAATCCCTCATTAAAGAGGGATTAAAGACAAATTCGCAATTATTTTTTAGAATCGGCAACGAGATTCAAGAGAGCTAATGCTGCAGCGATAAAAGAGAAGACGATAACGCAAATGCTTCCTGCGCCAAGAGAAATCTCAGAATGAGCAGCATAGAAAATTTCAGGATTGAAACCGTTGCTGGAAATGAAGAAATTAATAACAAAGAAGAAAGAGATGCCAACACCAGCACCAAGCACCAATTCAATTAAAGGAATCACTTTTTTGCCAGAATCAGCAAGAATAAATCCAGTGAGACCAACAAGGGTCAAAACGATTAATGCAACAAAGCCGCCAACGATTGGCCAAACAACGTTATAGCTGCTATTGTGCATACCAAACATGGCAACGAAAATGCTACCTTCACCAGAATCGACTTTCTCCGAGAAGATATTGGCAAACATACACATGATGGCGACGAAAGCCGCAATCGCAACAAGAAGGGAGAAAACCTTTGTATTTGATTTCTTTTTCATACTTAAACGTCCTTTGTAAATAAAAAGCAGTGAGGCAAATGCCTACCTCGGTTATTGTAACCTTAATTCAAAAGACCATAAAGGGTTTTTCTTGATTAGGAGAAGATATTTTGTAAAAAAAGTCTGCTCCCGTATAATAGAAGCATGGAAATCTTCATTGTTTATAGCTCTCTTTTTTATTTAGGAGCATTAGGTGGTTGGATTATTGAACTCTTTTTCCGCCGTTATATTTCACAAAAACGCTGGGTTAACCCTGGCTTTCTTGTTGGACCTATCGTCCCTTTATATGGCTTTGGCTTGGTAAGTTTTTATTTCTTTGCCAATGTGATTCCTTGGCAGAATATTTCTTCTATTTCCTGGCTAAATACTCTAATTGAAGTGTTTGCTGCAGGATTATTCATGACTGTCATCGAATATATTGCTGGCATCATTTTTATCAAAGGAATGCATATCAAACTTTGGGATTACAGCATGAGACCTGGAAATATTCAGGGAATCATTTGCCCTCTTTTCAGTTTGATTTGGCTTGTTTGCGGAGCCCTTTATGTCTATTTATGCAATCCTTTGTTCGTCAAATTTGCGGGATTTATTTCAAACAATTGGTTCTATCTTACTTTCCCTATTGGCGTATTTTACGGGGTTACGGCAGTGGACTTTGGCTATTCGATGCAACTGGTTACGAAGATTCGTAAGGCCATCGCTAACTCGAAAGCCATTGCCTCTTGGGAAAAACTCAAAGTGTCTTTCAAGGATCACTTAAAGGAAAAGAAAGAACATTCTAATTTCGTTTTTGCTTTTGCTTCTAAGAAAGAAGAATTTGATACGATGGTTCGTGAAGCCATGGCGAAATCTAAAAAAGAATATGATGACTACATTGCCAAGAAAATGGCAAAGAAAGAGGCTAAAAAGCTAGCGAAAAAGGACTGACGTATGACCCCATTGGCGATTTTCTTCTTGGCTTTCTATGCATGCGTTTCCATTTTGAATATTATCTTTTGCATTTTAGAGAATGAACGTTGGAGGAAAATTAGCAAACCATTCTGCCTTGTTGGCTTAATCGGCTTTGTTTTCGTTACGGATATCTCGCATGTCTGGCTTTGGGTATCTTTGATTCTCGCTTGGTTAGGCGATGTTCTTTTCATCTTCAAAAAGAAAAAACCGTTCGTCATCATTGGAATGCTTTCCTTTTTGCTTTCACACGTTTTCTATTTGTGCGAATTCGGCTATATTTTCCAATCCACAAATACGGAAATATATGCAAATTACTGTTTCTTTCTTCGTTTCTACCCTCTTTTTGTTATCCCAGGCATTCCTGTCGCCTATTTTCTTTCTAAGAAAGATCCTCGTTTGACGGTCTTAGGAAGTCTCTACCAATCTGTTTTAATCATGGTTTTTGCTAGTTCCATTTTTGCTTTGGCAAACGGCTACTCCCTATATTTCTTATTCGTTGCCTTTGGAACAATTCTCTATTACACAAGCGACTTCTTTAATGCCCTGACTTTGTATGTAAAAAAACTGAGGAAGAGAGAACTCATTATCATGTCGACTTATCTCTTGGCTCAGTTCTTGATTGTTTTTGGTATTTATTTAGCTTCTATTGTTTAGATAGATAAGCTAATAATTTTTGAACCGCTTTACCGCGGTGTGATATCGCATTTTTCTTTTCGTCGGAGATATCGCCAAAACAAAGGTTCCCTTCATCCGCGATAAAGATAGGATCATATCCAAAACCGTTCATTCCACCGATTTTATTTGCAATCTTTCCTTCACAAACTCCATCAAAGAAAAGAGGTTTTGCATCCTTGCTTTCAAGAAGACAAATAGAACAATGATAACGGGCTTTGCGGTTTTCTTTATCTTTAAGCAAAGAAAGAACGTATTCGTCTACAATACGATAATCAGGGGAAATACTAGCGGCCCATCTTGCGGAATGAATGCCTGGGAAGCCTTCTCCTAACCCATCAATTTCGATCCCAGAATCATCTGAAATAACGGGGATATTCAATAAAGAACAAAGAGCGTGAGCTTTAATATAAGCGTTTTCCTGGTAGTTCTTACCATCTTCGATCGGCTCATTATGAACATTAAAATCCTTATCGGAATAGACTTGATATCCTAAAGGTTCCAATACTTCTTTAAATTCTCTGACTTTGTTTGGGTTATGAGTGGCAACAACAATCTTTTTATCCATTTTGTTTTTCCTTTTTAGCAATCCTTTGGTAAAAGGCCATCGGTATTATAGACAAAAGGAAGAAAGTAAGGGTAACTAAAAACATCACATTAGAAGGAGTTTTGCCCCCTAAGTTAGCATTCGTTGGGTCGTTATAAGAGGTAACTGGGAAGAAAGATTGAGAAAGAAGTGGTCCAATAATCATTGGCAAAAGAACGGCAAAAACCATTCTCACCCCTTGGAAAAGGCCCACATCTTTTTCTGGTGTTCGATCACGAATAGAAGCGCTTAAAACAGCAGTGCATAATAGATACCCTGTAATTAAAAGAAGGCCAAAAAGAATCAACAAGACATGGTTTGAGCCAAATTGCCCAGTTAAATAAATTCCTAAGGCACCAACAGAACCAACACCTAAAGCGGAATAGAAAAGAATTGTTGGCTTCACTTTATTCATAATCGTGGCACCAAGAATGACTGTAATCAAAGATGCTCCACCCATGATGATAATAAGGGCAACATAGAAGTCGATGCCAATGCCAAAATTCGCTCCATAATACTCCGTTGGATTCTGAAAATAGACAAGATAATAAGGCATAAAGGCGTTAATCGCAGAGTTGAAACAAAGGAAGGTCAATAAAAGAAGATATAGTTCTTTATTTTCCTTCATAACGGATGGCTTAAATCCGTAAATTAACTTCTTGCCATAAGATCCTTCACGGTTAGGAACGCAATTATCCTTTGGCAAAAGGAAAATAGATATCACCCCAATTATGGTCACAATAACTCCACAAATTAAGAAATAGAGGAACCACCCATGGGCCAAAGCTTCTTGAGAATCCTTATACGTCCCATTTTGAATCAATCCATTTAGATAATCATCCCCATTTGTTGAAGAACCAATATGCAATGGGAGACCGATTCCCATCATCATTACGTTGGCTAAAAGAGGCAAGATCGAAACGACGGATTCAACTTTACCACGGTTGCTAGAATCCGTGTGTTCTGTTAACCAAGCATTGAAGGCCGCGTCATTTGAAGAAGAACCAAAGAAGGTCATCACGTTATCCATGACGGTCATAAAAATACCGACTAAAAGAATAGCAGAAGCCTGATCTTTAGTGATTTCAAGCATGTTGTGATAACTAAATAAACCGAAAGAGAAAACGCTTAAGCCCCAAATAATATAACCAACGCTGATGAAAAGTTTTCTCTTCCCTAACCTATCGGATAGCAAGCCAATAAAGAAAGTGGTTAAAGTGGCTGCAATGGAAGAGGATATTGTCATCCAAGTGATAGCGTCTGCATTTCCTGTTTGGGAATACACCCAAAGATTGATGTAGTTATTCTCGATTGCCCAAGCCAATTGACCAATAATGCCCACCAAAAGAACGGATACCCAAAATCTAGCTCCTAATTTATTTTGTTTCATTGAAGTTTTCCTCTTTATTTCATTTTAGCAAAAATGCAATGCTTAGAAGAAAAAAGTCAGGAAACCCTGACTCAAGAAAGAAACGATTTGTTAAATAATGTAAATCAATAAATAGAGGGCAAGGCTAGCGATTGCTATAACGCTTGTGACGGTATAACAAAGAGCCTTTTTCTTTTCGAAGGTCTTAGAGAAAATCTTAAATAACATCAAAGCAATGGTTAAAACACACACGATCGCTCCAAAGATTTCAAACTGAATGGAATCCGCGTTAGCAATATAAAGACCTCTTTGAGAGATGATAAACTCTCCATTGCTATCAACGTGATTGTTATATTGATGCCAAGTTAAGAAATCGGATAGGGCAAAGATAGCAAAATCGAAAGTACAAGAACCTATCATGTTTCCAAAACCTGCATCATAATTCTTTTTCTTAAAGAGCTGGGCAGTCGAAACAATTTCGGGGATAGAAGTACCAATGCCCAACAAAAGAGCTCCCGCAACCGATCCAGAAAGAACAGGAATTTCAATTTGAATCAACTTGGTTAAATAGGTTAAAGCAACAGAAGATCCGATCAAAAGAATGGCGGAGATTACAAACCAGACAACAATCTTTTTTACCGACCATTTTATTTCTTCTTTCTCATCTTCTTCCTCGGATTCCTTTGGTTGGATAATCAAAGTCACGATATATAAAGCAAAGATAAGGATGGAAACAAAATTGATATCGCCCAACATGAGTTGCCACTCTTTTGGGGCAAAGAAAGCATAAGCAGCAAAAGCAAACATCAAAAGACAGGCACCCGCATTAACTAAATGGAATTTCTGTAGCTTAGCATTACGGAAATTCTTCACAAAGATAAGGGCTTCTAATAAAAGGCAAACCATATCGAAAACGATAGAACCTAACAAATCGCCAACGACATATTCAGGTTCGTTAACTAAGAAAATGGATGGTAAGGCAGTAAACAATTCTGGAAGAGAGGTTACGGCAGCCAATAAAACTCCGCCAATAAAAGCCCCAGATATCTTTGTCTTTTTGTCTAGCTTATCGACCAAATCCCCTAAGAAGAAAGATAAGCCAACCATTACAACAAGGTCTACTAGGTAAACCGGATAAATCCACCACATAAAATGCCTCCATGATTTTTAATAAACAAAAATCAAATACGCTTTATAAGTCTATTCTTGCCATCTTTTGTTAGTCAATTCTATCTTCTGGAAAAAAGTTTCCATCATCTAGGAAAATAAAAAAGTGGACAAGCCACTTCAAGATTTAAATGGAGCAGGTGACGGGAATCGAACCCGCATAATCAGCTTGGAAGGCTGATGTTCTACCACTGAACTACACCTGCATGTCTCTGGCGGACCATACGAGATTCGAACTCGTGATCTTCTCCGTGACAGGGAGACATGTTAGACCGCTACACCAATGGTCCGTATCAGTGCGCTAGAAAATATAGCATATCTAGCGCTCTGTAGCAAAAGAAAGTTTCAAATTTATTGAAAATCAAAGAACATCAATGATCTTTTTGACTTCTTCTTCGCCAATATAGCCAACGTTTCCGTGTTTAATTTGGCCATTTTCAAAATAGATAAGAGTTGGAATAGAAACGATGTTATAACGAACTGCTAATTCTTCATTCTCATCGACATTTACGCGAAGAAGGTCAACTTCTGGATTTTCTTCGATTACTTTTTCTACGATTGGAGCAAGCATTTTGCATGGTCCGCACCATAGGGCGTAGAAATCGACCAAAACACGGCCTTCTTTAATGGAATCATCGAATTCTTTTGCGTTTGTAATTTCTTTAATCATTTGGGATTACCTCCGACACTTAGAATAATAAAGCAAATATCAAAGCCAACAAAGCGATATGCAACGGATAATAAAGGTATGTGGCATAACGGAACCATTTTTTGTTATATCCTCTTTCTCCGTTATAAAACATGATTGGAATAATTGCCAAAATGGCATAACTTTGTGGAGAAATACTAAAATAGGCATCTAGGTGTGGGAAGAAATAGGCAAATCCCCAAAAAAGGACAGTGGTTATAGCAATCGATGAAATGGCCAAGGTATTTATTAAACCTTGAAATTTCTTCCCTTCTTTAAAGATGCTCATATCCACATCGTTCTTCTTTTCCATGCTCTCAAGCTGTTTTTTGGCAAAAATGGGGGCGTAATAGATTCCTAAAAACATCAAAAAACCATAGAGGGAATAACCGCATCGAGCCCATTCTGGAAGGAAAGAAGTCCAAAGAGAGGTCATATTATTCGCAGCCGCATAAATCTCGCTTACTTGCATCACATAAGAAAGAAGAATAAAGCCTAATGGCAAAATAGAAAGAGCCTTCCACCAGCCTTTCTTTTCGATAAGAAAAATAAAGAGAGCGTAACAAAGCAAATCCGTGAACGCCTGGGCGGAAGTCATTTGGAAACCAAATAGATTTGTCTTAAAAAGAACAAATTGAACGATAAAGATAACTGCCCACAAAATCGCAAAACGCAAAAGGTAATTCACACGATCATGGGTTTTGTGAAGGCCTTCTGCTAGCATGAAAATGAAAAGAGGGAAAGATAATCTTCCGAGGATTCTGCAGACTAAGGCAATCGAGGAAAATGTCGCGTTTGTTCCGCCATACATTTCCAAAAAATAGCCAATATGGTCAAAAGTCATTGTTAAAATGGCAATGATTTTGAGCCAAAACTCATCTAAAAAAAGTGCTTTTTCTTTCATAAAATTATTTTCCTGAAGCAAGGATATAAGAAAGAACAGCTAATAGGTTATTCATCGCATGAGCAAGGAAAGAACCGCCAAAACCAAACTTATCATAAGCAAAACATAAGCATAAGCCTGCAATGAGATAAGAAGGGTAGGATAGCCATTCATTTAAGCATCCATAATCCTTTATATGGATAAGGCCAAATAAGGCACCAACTACCACATAAGCGAGCACCGTATTGATTCTTTTCAAAAAAGTGAAGGCTCCTACTCTGTAAGTAAGCTCTTCAACAAAAGGAGCAATTAACCCCGTAACTAAAACGGCCAAAAGAGGAGAGGCCTTAATCGTTTCTTCAACCGCACCTTGGTTAATGTTCGTTGAGGCGCCTAACTTTATAGCAATATTGCTCCAAATGCCAGAAAGAATAATCATCGCGAAGCCAACAACGAAACCAAAAAGGATTTTTAAATTGGCAAAAGATTTCAAAAGTCTTCTATTGTCTTTCCAAAGGAATAAGAGCATTGCAGCAAAAATCAAAGTATACGTTAAATCATTGATTAACAACGTGAAACGAACACTCGAAGAAAATTCCGTTAAAGCAGCTTTTAATTCATCACCTGTAAGACCCATTTGAGCATAACGGAAGCTTTCCGCACTCAAAGTGATAATTCCAATGATCTGAGCCAACAAAAATAAACCGACAAAACCAATTAAAAAAAGACCGATTTCACGATACGCTCCAAGAGTTAAAAGAGGCGCAAAGGAACGAGCTCTAGGGTCAACTTCTTCGTTTTTCTCGTGACATTTTGGACAAGAAGAAGACAAAGGGTCATAACGTTTTCCACATTTTGGACAAACGGACCGATGGAAGGGATTAAAGAAATGTTTCATATAAACATAGTCTAATCGAATCACTTTGTTATTTCACGGAAAAATATTGATATAATCAATCCATGAAAATACCTTTCGAAGATCAAGAAAAAGAGATTGATGTATTGGGCTCTCGCTTTATTGCCATAATGATGCCGTTAGAGCGATTCGAAGAAATAGATCAATGCCTTGAAATCGTTAAGGAAAAATATCCCAAGGCAACCCATTACCCTTATGCAGCCCGCTATCTTCCTAATGAGAGGGCTTCCGATGATGGAGAACCATCTCGTTCCACGGGTATCCCTCTTTTGTCTTTGCTTCAACAAAAAGATGTCGATCATATTTTTCTTTGTGTCGTACGTTATTTTGGAGGAACGAAATTAGGCCTTTCCCGTTTAACGAGAACCTATCGAGAAACAGCCGCGTCTTTATTAAATGAGGGCACTTTCTCAAAGGAAATTTCGATTTTAATGAAAAGAATCTCTTTGCCTTATTCCGATTTTGAATATTTAAAAAGAAAGATCAAAGACCTCGATTTAGAATTAAAAGATGTGGAATATGATATTTCCGTAAAACTCTCTTTGATGGGAAATGCTAAAATGTTAAATAGTGTTTTGGAAGTTTTTCCAAATGCCCAGATTTTAGATGAAAAAGAAATGACAATAAAAAGGAGAATCACCAATGATTAACGCAGATGAATTCGCAGAACGTAGAGCTCGCTTATTAGCTCTTATGGATACCAACTCCGCTTTGGTACTTTATTCCGGTGTAGGTAAGGTTAGCAGTGCAGACGAAACCTATCCATTTGAGGTAAACCGCAATTTCTATTACCTTACTGGCATCGATCAAGAAGACTCTGCTCTCTTGCTCGTTAATTCTTATGGCGAGATGAAAGAATTCCTTTTTATTTCCCCATTTGATGAAAGAAAAGAAAAATGGTACGGAAAACGTCTTACCCCTCAAGAAGCGTCTAAAATTTCTGGTTTTAAAAACATTCAAGTGATTGACTCCCTTACGGCTAAAATCGATGAGGTGCTTAATCCTAAGTTCGCTGTTTATGGGGAAGTGAACAAACTCTATTTGGATTTGGACCGTGAAATCAAAATTGCGGATGAAATGACCACGAGAGACTTAAAGAAGGTCTTAGAAACAACCTATCCTAATGTTGCTTTCTCGGACGCCTATCCTTTATTAACAACCCTTCGTTTAAGAAAATCCGTTCGTGAAATTGCTGAGCTCCGTTCCGCTATCGATACCACTCAAATTGGTATCTATTCCGTTTGGTCTTGCATGCGCCCAGGAATTCACGAATACGAATTGGCCGACCTTTTCTTAAAGACCGTTAATGACTTAAATGGCTATGAAGGTTTGGCCTTCCCAACAATCATGGCCTCGGGAATTCATGGCACAACCCTCCATTATCCAACCCCAATGGACGCCTTAAAGGATGGAGATCTTCTTTTATCCGATTTGGGTTCTAGAAAGAACTATTATTGTGCGGATGTCACTCGTACCGTACCGGTAAACGGCAAATTCACCCCTCTTCAAAAACAGGTTTATGAAATTGTTTTAGGGTGTAATAAAATGATTGCCAACAAAGCAAGACCTGGCATCACAATCGCTGATCTTCAAGAAGCGGCAGTGGATTATCTTGCGACCGAGTGCCTAGCCGCCGGCTTTATTGAAAATAAGGAAGATATCATCAATTATTATTTCCATAATATTTCTCATTTTATCGGCTTGGATACCCACGATCCTTACCTTTCCCCATTGAAAGGGGAATATAAGAAAGTTCCTCTTGAAGCGGGTATGGTTATTTCTGATGAACCAGGCTTATATATGGCGGATAGAGGAATCGGAATCCGTATCGAAGACGATCTTCTTATTACCAATGACGGATGTGAAGTTCTCTCAAGTAAAATCATTAAGGAAGTTTCCGACATCGAAAACGCTTTAGCGAATAAACGTTAAACGAAGAAATGAGGGCTTTTCCGAAGAAGCCCTTTTTCTTTTTGTTCATCTGTTTCATAATATCGGTAAATAAATAACAAGGAATCCTTATATGAAGAAATATATTTTGGCGATAGACCAAGGCACGACTTCAACCCGTGCCATTCTTATTTCTCACTCTGGAGAAAAACTCTTTCAAGCTCAACGCCCAGTCGAATGTCTTTATCCCAAACCAGGATGGGTAGAGCAAGATGCCAATTCCATCTGGATTTCCGTGGTAGACGTCATTAATGAACTTTTAATTGTTTCTGGCGCAAGGATGGAGGAAATTGCCTCCATTGGTATTACCAATCAAAGAGAAACGACGGTTGTGTGGGAAAAAGAAACCGGGAAAGCCGTTCATAAGGCGATTGTATGGCAATCTAAACAAACACAAGAGATCTGCGAGCGTTTTGGACGCCATACAGAAATGATTCGTCAAAAGACGGGCCTTCGTATCAATCCTTATTTCAGTGCTTCAAAAATTCGTTTCATCCTTGAAAACATTCCAAGAGGAGAAGAAAGGATGAACAAAGGGGAACTCCTTTTCGGAACCATTGATAGTTGGCTAATTTATAAAATGACCCAAGGAAAAGTACATGCGACAGATTATTCGAATGCCTCACGTACCCTACTTTTTAACATCAAAAACCTTTGTTGGGACAATGAGCTTCTTGAGATGTGGAATATTAACCGTAATATGCTTCCTGAAGTAAAAGATAATAACGCTGATTTTGGCGAAGCAACCTTCTTCCCAGGAGGAGTTCATATCTTTGGCGTAGCAGGGGATCAACAAGCTGCGCTTTTTGGGCAATGTTGTTTTCAAAAAGGCCAATCAAAAAATACTTATGGCACAGGTTGCTTCATGTTAATGAATACCGGAGAAGAACCAATCTTCTCTCATAATGGCCTTTTAACAACGATCGCTTGGAAGATTGGCGATAAAACAACCTACGCTCTTGAAGGTTCTGTCTTTATCGGTGGGGCAATCGTGCAATGGCTTCGCGATGAGATGGACTGGTTTAAGCATTCTGCCCAATCGGAGGAATACGCTTCAAGGAAACCAGATACCAATGGCGTGTATGTCGTACCTGCTTTTGTAGGTTTAGGCACACCATATTGGGATGATGATGCAAGGGGAGCCATCTTTGGATTAACAAGAGGGGCAGACCGTCATAACATCACCCGTGCAGCTCTCTATTCCATTGCCTACCAATCGACGGATGTGATTAAAACGATGCAAGAAGATGCAAATTTGGATCTTTCCGTTTTGAAGGTGGATGGAGGAGCTTCCGCCAATGGGATGTTGATGCAATTCCAGGCGGATATCCTTCAGGTTGAAGTTTGTTTGCCTGCATGTGTAGAAACAACGGCTTTAGGAGCGGGATATTTGGCTGGATTGGGATGTGGTTTCTGGAAAGACTTGAAGGAAATCGAGTCCAATCATTGTTGCTCAAAACGTTATTATCCAAAGATGAGCGCCAAAGAAGCCGAGTCCCTTTACGCCGGTTGGAAGGAAGCGGTGAAAGCAACACGTGCCTATAAACCACAAAAATGACTATAATGGTGCTATGCCAGTTTGCTTTCTAAAAGAAAAAGAATATGTCGTGATCGCTTCGAGAAATCGAATCCCGTACTATAAAAACATTCAAAAGAGTTCTTCTCTTTCTATGGAAATTATGACCATAGAGGAAATGAAGGCTCTTTTCCTTTTAGCAAACCCAGAACGTCATTTCATAAACAAAGAAATTCTTATATCCGGGTATTACGCTAAAGGAAACGTCTTCGCTCATTACTTAAATTCCTTGTCTCACAATATGGCAATCGGTTATGAAATTGAGCCTAGAAGAAAGGAACCTCTTCCTGAAACGCTTTACGAAAATGATGAAGAAGAATTATCTTCCATCATTGAAAAAGCCCAAGAATTTTATGAAAAAAACTCGTCAAAACCCATCTATTTTTTTAATTTAGCCCCGAAAGAGAAGAAAATCGTTAAAGAAAAACTTCCTTTTGTTACTATTCCTTATGGTTACTGTTTACCTTTAGATGGTTATTCTTTTTTCCTTCATTGGAATAAAGAAAAGGCTTTTACGAAGGAAGATAAAGCAGACCGTAGGATGGCAATAAAATCTCCTTTGCTTATTTCTCTTTCTTCCAGCAAAAGATATAAGTTTTGATTTTCCATATAAGAAAGGTAGAATTAACTTATGTCGAATACCTTGAATAAAGAACAATATTTCTCCCTCTTGAAGGCACTTAATATACCTTCTTCTTTAAACTGGGAATACTTATTTCAAGCCTATATTGATGCTAAAGAATCATCTAAAAGCTTTGCGGAAAGCAATAACGTTATCGCTAATCTTGATGTGAATGATGTTACTTTGACTTTGTATTTGGCAAATGAACATTATTTCTATTTGCTTACCCATCCTTCCGATTCGGATGAGAAATTAATAAACGATGAGAAATATGAACAATTTCTTCTTTCGATTACCTTAGACAAATACTATACGAATGAGCATTTAGCTTATAAAAACGCGGCTTTCTCGAGTCGTTTTCAACCTGAAATCTCAACGATTTCCCTATATATCAACTTCATTTTGGGAATGCTAGGAAGATATAAGCAAGGCGATCCAAAACAAACCTTGATCGTGGATATTTTGCAAAAAGGCTTTTCCATGGCTCAATGCATTGTTTCTTTGCTTACAGGTGGTTTTGAAACCGAAGCGTTTTCTACTTGGAGAACTCTTCATGAAAATGAGTGCATTCTTCTAACTTTGGTCCGCTTTGGACAATCTGTGATTGATGAATATCTCAAGCACATGCGTTATGCCGTATGTTTTCGTGGAGGTATTCCTTCTAAGGAAGAAACCGATAAGGTCTTCCTTCAAATCAAAGAAGAAATGAAATCTCACGATTTAAAGAGCAAAGACATGAAACGTTTCATCGAATACGGCTGGCTTTATGCCGTTCCTGAACTTGAAAATGAAGAAGGTTTCAAACTAAATTTCCGTGATGGAGTGGAAAGAGCCGCCCGTCTTCGTGATTATTCTAAAGTCTATGAGATGTCTAGCGAAATTGCTCATTCTTCCCCATTATTGATCTATTCCCGCAAAGATTATTTCTATCTCATTACTTTATTAAATCTTTATGAGTCTTTCTTCCGCATCGAAAAAGTCTTCTCCTCTCTTTATATTTCTACGACCTCCAACGAAGAACAACAATCCTATCTTAGAATGCAGAACCTTTATAAAGGGGAACTTCAAACTTGTTATTCCTTGATGCAAAAACGTTGGCAAAAACTAAACCAAAATCAGTCTAAATAACTACACGTCCCCCTTATATTTAAAAAAGAGCCCTTGTTTCCAAGAGCTCTATTTTCATACATCCGCGTAACAAGAACCGCCAATGAACTCCCTCATTAAGGAATTTGATGGAACCCATTCATCAGACATATCGATGAAGAATTTAAGCATTCCAATCAAACGATGGGCATCAGAATGATATGGGGAATCGTTTGGTAGGGCTTGAAGAAGTGGCAAGGCGTATTTCTTCATGACCGCCAACTCATATGGAAGGAAACTATTAAAGACGTAATCGCATCCTTCTTGATATGGATAAATCCATTTAAATTCACCTGCACGAACTTTAGCCCACATGGAGAAGGTTTCCTCGGCTGGAGAATTACGGAACTTCTTATCTCTAACCAAACGACGTAATAAACGTAAATCGGTTAAAGAAAGAGGGTTGTGGTCATCCAAATTGATTTGAGCTTGTGGAGAAATGAAAATCTTAAACTTCTGGCTCTTTGGGATTTGGAAAGTCAAACGATCATTTAAGGCGTGAATGCCTTCGATGATAATTGGCTGGTCCTTTTCTAGGGTGAGTTTTCTTCCAGGAACACGGTGACCAACATTGAAATCGAATTTAGGAAGATCGGTTTCTTCGCCATTAATCAAGCTAATAAGGTTTTCGTTGAAATAATCAATGTCGATTGCTTCGATTGTTTCATAATCAGGCTCGCCATCTTCTCCTAAAGGAGTCTTATCTCTTGGAAGATAATAATCGTCGGTCGATAGACGGATTGGCTTAATTCCACGGGAAAGAAGTTCTATTCTTAAACGATTTGCAAACGTGGTTTTGCCACTAGAAGATGGCCCAGCAATACAAATAACGCGAATATCTTGAACGTTATCTTCAATCGTTTGGCCTAATTCCACCAACTGGCGATTGTGGCGGTCTTCACATACGTTAATTAATTCAGCAGGACCTGCTGTCTTAATTTCGTTGTTGATTCCTGCGACTGTAGAAATACCAACGACCTTAGCCCAGTCATGGGACTCTTTTAAAGTTCTTCTATAGGTAGGCGCATCTTCAAAGTTTGGAATTTCGCCATTACACTCAGAACGTGGATATTGGACTAAAAAACCCGACCCATATAGGCGAATTTTATAAGAATGGATATACCCAGTAGATGGAACGAGGTGAGAATACATGTAGTCTAAATAGCCATCGCATTCATAGAAATGGACGGTTTTCTCAGGACGGTATTTCAAAATATCTTTCTTATCTAAGAATCCTCTTTGATCATAGATTTTCTCTGCTTCAGCATTTGGAACGACTATTCTCTTCAAAGGGTAATCTGCTGCAACAATGCGGTGCATTTCTTCGTTCACCTTATTAAACATCGCGTTATTCGCTTTCATATTAGAATCTAATAAATGCACAGAAATACAACGGCTGATGTTATAAGCCAAACGGATTTTTAAATTTGGGTAGGCTCTAGAAAACGCCATAGAAACCAAATATCTCAAAGATGCCTCATACATCTTCATGGCTTGCGTTGATTTCAAATCTAAAAATTCAACTTCGGCGTCATAATAAATCTCGTATGTTAACTCTCTAATACGGTTATTCACCTTAGCGCAAACAATACTTTTGTCTGCTTTTTGTTCTTCACTAAGAAGGTCTAGTACTGCAACTTTTTTGTCAAACTCTTTGCTGACGTTGCCAATCTTTATTGTAAATTTTTGCATAATTCTCCTCCCTATCTCCTACAAAACTTAGACTTTTTATCGAAAAAAGGCAATTGTTTTGCCCACTATGATAACGATTTGACAAAACCTATGCAAGCGCTTTCAAAAAGAAAATATTTAGGAAAAACGTCAATTGAAACAAAAGCGTAAAAATTATTTAAAAA